>Ga0209107_10000378_pt1 | contig 26546 bp, 31 predicted proteins | sample LakErihyJuly2011_2_FD_187460 | JGI IMG/M metagenome (GOLD analysis project Ga0209107, IMG submission 187460) | Freshwater microbial communities from dead zone in Lake Erie, Canada - CCB hypolimnion July 2011 (SPAdes) (version 2) | ecosystem: Environmental > Aquatic > Freshwater > Lentic >...
TACTTGCAAAAGTACGAGGAGTGTTAGAAGAAAATGGTTATGTTCAGCGTGTTCCTAGCAACGATCGTGTTCGTTATATACCTATCCAAAAAGATTAGTGACTACTAAAGGAAAATATTGTGGCTATAGATTACGACAGATGGCTTGAGCAGCCTTATCAAGATGCTTGTAAAGCTCAGGATGAGTTTGATTCTGCTAGTGAGCAGTACAGAGAATCTGATTCTTATTATGAATCGCTTGAAGATTATTTAAAAGAACATCCTGGTTCTACTGAAGATGATTACCAAGACAGTAATGACTATGACAGTCATGTAGAAAGTTATTTGGACAAGCTTAATGAGCCGCCTGATCCACCAGAAGATAGAGAATACCGTACGAGAGGATGGGGCTGATGCCTAATCATTGCGATAATACCCTAGTAATTACTGGGCCGGATGTAGATATCCGTCGCTTTATTCACATTACTAAATGCGACGATAAAGAACCTTATGTGATTTCACAGCACATGCCTATTCCTGATCACTTCAAGGGTGATGGTTGGTACACATGGTGTGTCAACAATTGGGGTACTAAGTGGGGCGATTACGAAACACAGTTGTTTAAAGACGTGCCCGATGAAGCTATCTTTCATTATCAAACAGCATGGGGTCCGTACTCGACAGATTTCTTGCAAAAGATTTCTGAACCTTTTCCTACGCTCACATTTTTAATGCAGTATGAAGAGCGTGGTATGGAATTCCTTGGCGTTGTTGTTGTTCGTAATGGGGAAGTTTTGTTTGACGAAGGAATTGGTGAAATTAATCTGCCTGAGTATAATGAAGATGACGAAGAAGCATTTTATAATGCGTCCAATACCGTTTATCAAAATGAAATGGATCGTTTAACTATGGAGGCAGAAAAAACTTATGAGACCAATACAACCGTTAGCTGATATTGAGACCCGTGCACCTGAAGCTGGTCGTATCCGCCTAGGTATACGCACAGGCAAGGCCATGAAGTCGCTTGATACTTTCAGGTTTACTTCACCGTTTAAAGATTGCATTGAAGCGTTGGCCACTCAGTATGGTGGCACAGTTCAACCTTGGAATGATCCTAAGGCTTCACCCAATAATCAGTGGGAAGTAGTGACACAGAGTAATAGCATTGAAGTGTTTCTGCCTCCAAATCCTGTGTCTACTTGGTATGAAATGTATGCAGGTAGCGGTTTGTTGCGTCGTTGCGACGGTGAAAAATGTCAAGTGCCTCAGCAAACTGGCCCTGGTCAATGGGAACCTGTTGATACGCCATGTATCTGTGTTGGTAAAAACAATATGGAATGCTCACCACATACACGACTCAAAGTGTTACTACCTAATGTTCCGTTTCGAGGCGTGTGGCGTTTAGAAACTAAAGGTTGGAATGCTTTGAAAGAGTTGCCTGGTATGGCTGATCTAATTGGTCAGTTGAATGAGTCGGGCAGTATGGTCCGTGTTGCTCTTGGTATTGAGAAGCGTTCGCAGATGCGTCCTTCTGGTAAGCGTAACTTTGTTTGTCCTACTTTAACAATGTTGGATTCGCCTAATCAGATTCTTGCTGGCCATGCACAGATTGCTGGTATTGGTATGACGACGACACAGGTTGCGTTGCCTCGTACCACATCAGTAGTTGCGTCAGATAACGATGTGATTGAAGCGGAACTGGTTGACGAAGATCCTCGTGAGATTGTTCTGCGTAATTTAATTATTAAAGACGCAGAGTTCTTTGAGTTGAATGGGTTGCAACTTTGGTCGGCTATTGTTCGGCAGATCAAAGGTAAAGAGTTTGCTTTGACTGACGATAACTATATGCGTTTGCAGTCGGCGCATGATCGTATGGTTGCTGGCACCATTATTCCTGTAGGTATTAGCCCTGATGGTATTCCGATTTGGAAAACTGTATGAGGTTATTTGATCGCAAAAATGAAGAATGGCGTTTAGATGCTATGTGCCGAGGGATGGATGTTAATCTATTTTTCCCCGAGCAAGGTGTTGATGTTAAACAAATCCATGCAATCAAAGAGATCTGTGAATCATGTTCAGTCAAAGTAGAGTGTCTAGAGTCAGCACTCAACACAGAAATGGACTTATATGGATTCTACGGTGGAAAATCTGCTCGTCAACGCAGGACAATTAGGTCTCAAAGAGAATGGGATAGTAATTCCGTTGGAGCAACCAGCACCATATATGACGATGAATCAGAGGAAACATTGGACATGGAATGCCAAGACGAAGAGAGCTTGGCGTGATGCGGCGTTTTATGCGGCTTGTGCGTGGCGTATGGACTTTGATGCGCGGAGACTCAACCACAAAGCAGTCATCCGTTTCATCTTTCCAGTTACATCTAACCGACGACGAGACCCACACAATTACTATCCGACCATTAAACCAATCATCGACGGTCTCACCGACGCCAACCTCTGGCCGGATGACACACCCCAGTATGTGGAAACGCGCGAACCAGTGTTCGGAAAATGTGAATCAGTCTACATCATTATAGAGGAACAATGAGTAAACAAAGGGAATATCCCAAAGGATCACAAGTTTGGAAGTGTCCTGCTTGTGACAATGGTATAATTACCAATGTGGTTCTTAATGAACCCCCGCGTTGCATAAAGCATGTGCGTGGAGGACGAGAAATGAATCTTGTCCGTACCATACCTAACTGAAAGGCAATACGATGAAAAGAATTATTGTAGCTCTATTTGTGTTATCTTCTTGCAGTCCCGCTATTAGCGGACCATCGAAAGAATCATTACCGCCCATAAAATTATCGGCAGTATCAACCACTTCAACCACGACAACAACGGTTGCGCCGCCGACGACGCTTCCACCCGTGCAATTAACTTACGAGCAAACCGTTGAACTGGCTCGGGCAACTTGGGGAAAATGCGGAGAATGGCACGACCTCGCTCTAGAAGTTGGTTGGCCTGCTTCCGAATGGCCTCGTCTTGGACATGTTCTTTATCGTGAGTCACGATGTACTCCTTCTGCATGGAATGGTTCCGATGCGGGATTGGCCCAAATTAATCGGGTCCATACTGATTGGGCATTACAAATGGGAATGACATTCCCTACTGATTTATTTATTCCTGCCAACAATCTTTACTTTGCATACAAACTTTGGTCGGCACGTGAAGAAAAAGGTTTGTGTGGCTGGAAACCTTGGTCATTTAAATGCTCTAGTTAACATTCGCATTATTTTGGTGCCCCGTAGGTACATCGCTAAAAACGTCATGACGAAATCCTTTCTTTAGCACATTGATAATTGCGATCAGTAACTCTTGATCCTTCATACTTCGGGGCGCGACCCGCTCCAAGAAGTAGATGGCTGTGTCTGCCTGACTGGAACTGAGATGCATTCTTCCTCTTTAACGATCTTTTCAACAAGGTTGATAACCTGCTGCACCATAGCAACAGGAATGTGAAGAACCGAGTCTACACAATCAGCTTCACTCAGCGACTGTGCAATCGAAATATGTTTCTTCTTCCCATGCTTTTTAGCATCAATTAGATAGCCGACAGACCGGACCACATAATTGCCGTCATCCTCAAGGTCACGGAGATGCTCCCACGTACCAGAGCCAGCGTGGGCATCATGCCAAATAACAAGAACAGGGTTCACCATTTCTCCTTTTTACGGTCCATACAAAATACTGGTGCTTGAATAGTCACACCATGTTCGGGAGTAATAATGGCGAGAGCCTGTTGAGGTACTTCATGACCAAAGTTATTAATCCAAGCGTACTCATCAAGACCTTTAAGACTCCCGTTCACAATTAACCCAGGGGTCTGAATTAGTTGGTGCCAATGGCCCATCCAAATCGTTTCAAAAGGCTGCCCAATGTCCAAAGCTCTCTGAGCCTTACGAGTACGCAGACGACTCACAGCAGGAAAAATACCGCCAACACCACTACCACCATTCACTTGGTCGCCGTGAGTTAACAAATGGTTCTTCCCGTACACATTGATAAAAGCGTCAGCATTCTCGCCCACCTGAAAAGTCACACGCTTATCGTTAACAAACGTGCGCTCAACCATCTTCGCAAGCAACCAGTCCATGTTCGTCTTAGCCCGCAACTTCATACGAGGCTTACGAGACAACCGCCCATGATTACCAGGCACAGCCACAACATGCACCTTCCCAAACTCGTTAGCAAGCACATTCACACTTGCGCTCAACTGCTCCGTCCAATGCAACACAGAACCCAAAATCGTATCCGCATTCGTCTGTGCCAATTCCTCATGTATGTCGCCACTAAAAGTGTCCCCGCCCAACATAAGTATTACGCCATCATAAGTCACCCCTGATAGATAATTGCGTGCAAGTTTAATAGCGTTCTCACACCAAGCCTGCAAGCGCATCTCCGCTATACGGCGATCATACTTATTGAGACCGCCGACCTCCTCAGGCTGGACAACCTCATCAAAATGCATATCCGACAACAACAACGCCAAAGTAGCGTGCTTCTTACGCCCACTAGGAACAGAAGTAATCCACTTCGGAATAACACATTCACTATCACGAACTAATTCCAAGAGGTCTATAGTTCGTTGGAGTTCGTCTACTGTTTCTAGTAGGTGTGCATTTTGGTTGTTGGATGAGTCACGCTGGCGGCGTAGTTTGATTAGTTCTGCTTGTAGACGTGTCTCGTCTGACCCCTCATTGGTGTTCATGTTTCCCTCTATTTAGTTGGATGGTCTTTTACGTGTTCGTATAGCCTGTTGTCTACTGTATCTATTTTTTGTTCGATGCGCTGTAATACTTGCATATTTGCGCCGTGTTGTTCTGTGTTTCGTTTGTCAAATCTTGCTAATAGCCACATGAGTGGTCCGCCTATTAGGGCGACTAGTACTGGTACCCAAATGGCGTGCATGGTTCACTCTTCGGGTGTGGAGAGGTTGAAGGCGGAGTTGAGTTCTTCTTTGGAGATTTTGCCGTCGTCAGCATATGCACGTGCCAATCTCTCTACTACCTGCGCACAGGCTGCAATACCTGCTAGGAAAGCTGCTTTCCATACTGGGATTCCGCCGAGGATTGATGCGCCTCCGATTATGGACATGGATGAGTATGCAAAAACGGCGCCAATTCGTATAAATACTTTCATATTTGTTGTCCTTAATTAGTTATCGTAGTAGGGTTTAGTGGGATATTTTTTTGTTAGGTCGTATTCCCCGTCATAATAAGAACCAAATAGTTTGTCGTAATGTTTGTATTCATCTTCGTCTGGTAGTGTGTCTGGGAAGGCACGTTTGTAGTTGTCGTAAGCATCTCTGCTTGGATCGTCATCAAATATGCTGTTTGTTGGTGCCATGTTACTATCGTACGTCTAGTGTTGGAAAGGCCGCAATGGCATCTAGAACGGCCTGTGGCAGGCTATCTCCGCAAACATAGCGTATATGCCATGCTTCAGCATTTGCCCCGTCCTTGACCTCCCAGGAGAACCCGTACTTAAGGGCGTTGGAGGTCATAAATCCGTCGCCTAGTAGCCATTCAAGTCGTTTACCTGAACAGTTAGCAATATCAATAGCCAGTCCAATCCCATGGTTAGATGTAGATGGGGTGCCAGCCGGCGCCATACCTGGCTTGAGATACCATGTTTTGCCTTGATACTTACGGGTTACTTCAGGCTTTCGAGGAGTTTTTGTTGCGGAATAGCGGGTGTTGAACAGTTTGATTTGTTCGGTTAGTGGACGATATGCGCCTACATGCTTGAGTTCAATACCATCAAAATATGCTTGTAGTTGCATGGCGTTCCATGCGGTTGCTGCAAGACGATGCAGTTTGCCTTTTGGGGCTTTAATATCTCGTAATAATGCTGGGTTGAGTTCGCCGTTCTTTTGTCCTGCAAGATCGGAGGGCATGATGATAGGTAGTACAGTGTATTGGGTCATTAGTGTGCCTTAATCTGATAGTTGACTGCTAGGTGAGCGTTTGTAATGGTTAGAGCTGTGTTTGCAAATCCGCCGTTAGCAGAGTTGAATGCTGCAATGTCAACACTGCCAGAAGCCGTGTGAGTGTGTTCTGTTTCATGTGATACAGCCATACCTTCAGTAGTATTTGAATATCCGAACCCTGCTGTTCCAGCCAAAAGACCGTTCATTACGGCTGGTTGAATACCAGTAGCAAAACCACCCGCTACTTGTGCAGTAAGTCTTGTTACTCGGTCAACGGTGTTATCGTTTACTGTTACAGAAACAGCGGTAGAAGGAGGATCAATGCTGTGAACGTGTGTCGGAAGGTTTCCGCTAGTAATTGTTACTGTGTTAGAACCACCAGATGCGCCAAGTGCTGTGGTTGATTGGCCTTCAAGCATTTTGTTTGCCGTAGTTGGCAAGTTAAGAGTTGTTCCTGATTTCCATGATGCTGGAGCAATCGCCCAAAGAGATGGATATAAAAGATCAGCTCCTGCAATAGAAGCACCATTGAGTAACAACCAGCCTGTATCAGCAGTAGATTTAATTGTTGCTGAGATAGTACCAGCAGGAATTAAAAGGTTTTGTACTGCTGTAGCAAGTTTAGCTAATGTCACATTACTATCAGCAATTTTGCTAGTAGTAACAGCACTTGTAGCAATGGTAGCTTCAACAATTTGCGCCCATTTAATACCATTAGCGACAGTGCTGTCAGTAAGTAACGTCAAATTATTTGTAGCCGAAGCAGCAATCTTTGCAGTTGTTGTTCCAGTATGAGTAACCAAAGAACCTTTAGTGTCCTGAAGATTTACGTAACGGTTGGCTTGTTCAATTGTGTAAGCATCCAAACAATGATCTACGGTTGCGCCAGCGTTATGGTTAATAGCACTTGTACCGTCATATCCTGCTTGTTGAATAGTAAAAGTAACATTGCTAGTTCCTGATGTTGTGTCAATCAAAAACTTTTCTTCAGTTGCTAAACCACGGTCAACTACAACAACAAATGGACCTGATGATCCATCAGGGAATGAAGTGCCGTTAGCAACAGCCAGTGTTGCTCCACCGGCAGTGAATCCTGCTGTAAGTGTGGTGGTTTGTGCACCACCATCGAAACTTTTATGAATGTATTCGTCTGCCATTTTGGTCTCCTATAGTGTCACTAATCTTACAACCATTGTGCCTTCAAAGCCTGTTTGGTTGTCCGACCAGTCGTCTGGTGAGTATTCGTATGCTTCTAAACGTACACGGCGTGAAGTTGTTCCTTCTACATAACTGATAGGCCGTTTTGTTTCCCATATTTGTTTTAAGAATAATAGTTCTGCGTCTGTATCTAACGAGAACATTTGTCCTTGTGAGTCGTTAACAATAGTTTTACTATACAAAAGTATAGGGATTACATATTGTTCTACTGGAGGAGCAATCGGGAATGCTCGCAATCTCCATCGTTCAAATGTTGGTGTAGATGTACCAGGGCCAGCAAGTTCAACACGAACTTTAAAGTAGTCGCCTTGTTCACCATCTAATTGCACGGTAATACGAGTGTTGTTTACTACTCCGCTACCAGCACTATTCAAAAGTAGTTCTTGGTCATCATATATTTTTACTGTGACAGATTGACTAGCGGCTAATGGTTGGAATATAGCACTCAAATCTGTGACTGATTTGCGTTCTACCGTACCGTAATAAATTTGGCCGGAATCAATATAGCCACTTGTTACATACCCTGTAGTTGATTCAACATATACGCCAACAGTAGGGATACCCAATACTGTGCGACCATTAAAACGAGCAACAGTAGTACACAAGCCTGCGGTATCGGCATACACATCCGTCGCAAAGGCAGGCTGCATAGGACGAGGAGTGTTAGAAAGATCAAGACGACCAGCTCCTGATTTGTTTGTATCGATTGATTGCCAGTTGAACCATACGTATTGTCCTTCGGCTTGTGCTGAGGTGACTGAGCCTGGTGTGTCAATAAGTGGACCGTAGGTGAGGCTTCCGTCTGCGCCTACTGTAGCCATTCGGATACCTTTGTTAGTACAAAATATGACTACGCCAGCGTGGCTGGTGACGTGTTGTATTAGTTCATTAATTGATAGAGATACGACTTCTGCACCTTTAACTAGTGCACCTGTAGAGCCAATGCTAAAACCAAAAATTTCTGATCGTGAGCCTGCGTATCCGCCTGCATAAACCTTGCTACCTACGGCAAATACGGTCGTATATTTAAATGATGTCTGAAAATGAGTATCTAGAAAAGAACCTGCACCTATACCATAAGTAGAATCGTATGTTCTAAGAATATTACCTTGAGAAGCAAATAATCTACCAGCAGCAAACCACACACGATCATGCCCTCCATGTACTGCAATAGTAACAACACCTGCTGGAGTTACGGTATATAAATGCGTAGAAGTAGCTAAATAAACATTAATACCATCTGTAGCAATATCATTAATAGTTCCGGTAAAACCCGTAATATTAGTCCATGAACTAAAAGTAGAGGTACGTTTTAAAGTTATGCCATCTGAAGCAAAAAGCAAAGTATCAGTAGGGCACAACAAACTTACAGAACCAGTAAAAGACCCATCAGAAAAAGAAGTAGATCGAAGAAGCGACAACTCGCCCTCATCCCACACATTAATACCAACACTTGAGTCAAACCGACTCACGTTTCTATCATCGCCAAGATCCATAATATATTGGCCAGCACCACTAAACCAGTTATAACGGTAACGCCACCAGGCACCATCAGTGTTAAACAACGAGTCATCAACCTGACCCGTAGACACAACAGCATCACGCAACGAAGTAAGAGACGACCGCTTGTAGTTCTTTACATCAATTGGATATGTGCGCCCATCAATCTTAATAGTAAATGGAATAGCAACATCAGAAGTAGATGTACCAATATAAAAAGGATAAGAACCTAAACCAAGAAACGGCGCAAAACTCATGTAAACCTCAACGGATACTGCCAGCGCAACCGATCTATTTCCTCAGCCTTTCGACGCACATACAACGGATACAAACGGTTAGCTTCATCGGATGCAGTACGAGGAGGAACTTCCTCAGCACGACGAGGAGTGTCCTGAGCAACACGAGCCGACCTACCAGCTTCAGAGTCACCTAACAAACGCCACTTAATACCAAGATCAAGCACATCAAGCATAGAAGGCTTCAAACCAACATCGTCAACAAGATCAGACGACCAAGAAATAGCTTCCACATCAAGAGGAGCGGCAGCAACAAAATACAATGAACCCATATAAACCGGTGGGAACATACGGAACAACACACCACTAGCAGGACCGTTAGTCCAAGTACCAGGCACACCACGTTGCAAACGACCTGCTACTCGTGCCCAAGAAGTTGTGTCGTCATCAGTCCAGTTGCGACGAACATCAACTAAACCAAAAATGTTACGCCATGCAACAGGCAGATGAACTGTTTGTGAACCGTCACTAACAGCCTCAATGCGAGCCATAGTGCGATATAGATCAGGACCCCAAGATGTGAGTTCATCAATCAGGGTTTCGTAAATGTGTAAACCACTAAAACGAGGGTTAATGTAAACCTCATCGTTAGCGGTGTGTGTTAAAGCTTCTGAGCCGTTCCAGCCTCGGAGAACTGAAGCACTTTTGGCAACACGGTCAACTGACATGACACGCATTTCTTCATTAGCAATAGATAAAATTGCACCAGAGACTAGTGATGCAGAGAGTTCGTAGGTCAATGTTACTGACGTATCCGTCAAGTCAACATCGGAGGCAAGCGTGTTTACCTCATAACGGAACGACGAAGCAAGCTGACGCTTGACTCGCTGGACCGCTGCGCTTACAAGTGTGCGCGACAACAGCGTTCCTTTCGTTAAGCAATGAGCGGGGACTGCTGGAGGGGATACAGCCCCCGCTCACTACATCGTTATGGTCAGACTAAGGTTCCAGCAGTGGGGAAGGCTGCGGCCAAGTTCAGAGCACTGAACTTTGCCATATGGTCTTGTCCCTTGACCTGGAATCCGCATTCTCCAACCATCATGTATGAATCCGTGTCGTTGGTCTTAGCCAACTTTTGAGCCACGAGAGGCTGGAATACACGCTGAATGAAGTTGTCACGGCTGTAACAGAATGCGTCGGTCTTACGGACGTAACGGTTACGGACTAAGGTAACTTCACCAAATTCAGTCATGACGGTCTGGGCACGGCGACGACCACGGCGAGCATCTTCAACCGTTACGGTCTGGACTCGCTCGTTACCGACAGTGTTGTTCAATGCACGGAAAGCGGCCGGACGGGCGGTGATGAAGTCAAACATACCACCGTTGTCGTATGCGGTCTGCTGAAGGGCTTCAATAGCACCAACAGTAATCCATGATGACGATGAGTCAACGTTGCTGGTGATGAACGAGTTCAAACCGGCGGTTGAACGGACACGACTAGCGGCATCTTCGTAGCCAACACCGTAGAGAGCGGCTTGCTCAATACCGACGTTGCAGTGAAGCATTGCGTTGCGCATCTGCTTGTTCAATTCGTTTGGTACACCATACTTCGGGATGCTCTGCTCAGTACGTGACACGGTGAGCTTCTTGGAGAAGATCTGCGTGTAGTTAGAGTACTTGTCACGGCCTTGGAAGTTGGCTGATCCAATGTCACCTTCAGCAAGAACAGTTCCAACACCAATAACTTCGGCACCAACAGCGTGCGAAGCGGCAGCAGTTGTTCCCAATGCACCACGAGTAACGGTCAAGGTTTCTGTTGAGGTGTTGATTGCAGTAACCAACATGATTTCGTTGTTTACACGAATAGCGTCACCAACAGCAAACTTAACTGCACCTTCGGCGGGAAGAACCAAAGCGGTTGTTCCAGAAGAAGCAATGGCGGTAGCAACGGTTGAGCGTGGCAACGGCACATCTTCTTCAAGCCAGTAGAAGATGGTGTTGTCAACTGGAGCCTTGCCGATTACACCAAGACCATCTGAACCGATGCCTGAAAGCAACGGAAGATCTTCGGGGGTAAGGATGTAGATCAATTCATCAATATTGATCTTAGTTTCGACCTGGAGGTCATATGAATAAAAGTTTGGGCCAACAAGTTCTTGTGCCATGATAATTAATCCTTTGTGGTTGTGATGCGAGAAGCTCGCAAGTGGTCGTTGATTTTGTGGCGTTGCTCACTAGCCTGCTTCATACGTACAGGAGTCATGTCGGCGTTCATGATGGGCATTTTGGACCCATCTGCTCGCGTGTCATAAGCGATTCCTTTATTCCATGAAGGCGGTTCTACTTGCTTGCGACGCCCATTATGCCGACTTGGAGTAGCCGATGGCGACACTTGTAATCCCTTACTTTTGAGGCGACACCCGTAGTGTTCCTCGCAGTTCGGTATCTCACAAAGAGCCATAACTACCGATCAAAGCGGTGTCCGATTGAACGAGCTTGGTTAGCCCAATCATTCGGGTCAAAGATTGCACGCTTGTCACCAGATGCTGCTGCCACTAGAACACGGTCAATTGCTGCAAGTCCGGCATCGTCCATTGTCGTGCCACGCTTCCGAGCCTCATGAAAAAGATCATAAGCTTCGTCAAACGGATCACGCTCTGGAACTTCCGAAGGTGTACCAATATTACCCTTAGCAAAAGTTTGGCGGAAATCTTGCTGTCCTCGTTCTTCGGATTGAACCTCAGTATTACGTGACGTTTCTACGGCACCAATTCCAAGATCTGCGGCTTCAGTCTTGAGCGAATCAAGATCTTCACCATCCCAAGTTTTAAACAACAATTTACCAATTTTGCTACCTGTATCAATACCAGCCTTTGCAAACAGCAGTTCCCGCTTCATTTCAGCCAACTCGTTCTGAGCTTGCTTTCCTGCTTCGGCTGCCTTGCGTAACGACTTAATATCGTGTTGTTCTTCAGTGTTTTCAATATCTTCTGACATTTGTGTTTCCCTTCAATGGTTTTTTGTCAACAGCCGACTCGACTTACACCCACATTGCGGCGACTTTGTGAGGATTAATTTGACGGCCACCTAAGTAGCACACATCTATAGGGCCACTTGCGTAGCTCACCTATATAACTAAAAGTATATCATATAGTCGGTACTGTCAAGTACCCTACCATTTAACTTTGTCAGCCCAATATGCGGCTGACATTTTACCTTTAGAAATATTAGAGGCATGTCGTGCCTTGAATGATTTACGACGTGCAGCATATGAGGCAGATTCACCAGCTTTTTTAGGTGAACCACTTACACCCTGTTGACCAAACCGAATAGTTTTAACTTGTTCGCCTTGTTTGGCTACAACAACATGAGACTTTTTAGGATGGTCCGGGGTACGTTTAGGCTGGTTAAAGCCCGAAACACCAGCACGAGACAGTCTAGGATCTTTTTTAGAAGCCATTACTTTTTACCCCTAGCGGTTTTACTAGCCTTTTTAGCGGCAGAAGTATTAGGAACAAACTGTTTACCTTTACTAGTGCCTTCACGTTTTGCTTTAGTAGTAGCAGCATACTGCGAAGGAGTCAAAGACTCAATAGCCTTTTTAGGCAAATACCGTTCACCAGTAGCCTTAGGCCCCTGAGTAGATGGTTTGCCTGACTTAGTAGTCCACTTTTCTTTAGTCCACTTAGACAAATCTTTTTGAGCAGACGTTTTTTCACCACTATAACCACCACCAGCAGCTTTATACTTTTGTCCTGCTAGTTGAGCTTTTCGAGCGGACCATTGCCCAGGCTTACCTCCTGAAGAGGAAGCTTTTACTTGGGCAACAATCCGCTTTCTAAGTGTGGGTTTAGTGTAAGCCATTACTTTTTCTTGGCTGGCTTAGCGCCTTTAATAAAGTCGCTAACAACATTTTTGCGACGAGAAACACCAGCACCAGGATTACCTACAGTTTCATAGGGGCCATAACGTGAACTAACACGAGCACCAGTAGTTGATACTGCTGGCTTCTTTACTAGATTCTTTTTAGCAAATTCAGTTTTAGCAGCATTTCTTAAATCTTTCATTGTTTTCTTAGCAGCAGGCTTAGCGCCACCGCCACCAGTCATCGGTTTTGCTTTCATTAGTACATACCACCCATCTTTTTCTTAGCCTTAGCCTTTACAGCAGACTTTTTACTTACCATCTTTTTACCAGAAGATTTAGCAGCCTTTTTAGCCGCAGCCATACCTTCTTTGGTATACGGGAACTTCTTACCACCGACGTTAGGCATTATCGTGCACCACGATTAGGACGCTTAGTCGCTGGAGTAGGACGCTTAGTTGGTGAAGCAGGCTTACTCTTGGCACCAGTAGGAAGTTGTGGACCATATTTTGCCGCATTAGCACGCACAGAAGAAGTGTTTACACGCTTATCATTCATAGGCGCACCAGACATAGAAGCAGCATTACCAGCAATCATTTTGCCAAAATCTTTAATACGTTGCTTCCCTAACTTAGGATCACCAAACCATTTACCTGCTTCTGCCAAAGCCTTAGCCTGAGCAGGAGTCATTTTTGCACCAGCCATATTATTTCTTTCCTCTATTTCGGGCCCGATTACTCGAAGCACTTTCTTTAACTAATTTACCATCTTTAGTGTGCGATAAGTCTGCACCCCCCTTGCCCATCATACCCTTATCACGACGAGCTTTAGCAAGTTCCCGACGTTTAGCCATTTGAGCATCAGACTTATTAAACTTAGTATCAGTTGTAGCTTTAACTTTACGAGCATCAGGATTAGCCTGATAAAATCGTGCAGTCTTACGAGGATTAGCAACAGGCTTAGGGGCCATTATCGTTGCGATCCTAGACCAGAAGTACCACCAGATGCAACATATGCTCCACCAGCAGCATCACGCTGACGAGTCTGACGACCCAACAAACGGTCCTCTAACTGCTTAGTAGCAGAAGCATCACCCATAGCGCCAGCCTGGAAAGCCACATCGCCAGCCAGCTCCGTGCCCGATTCACCCATAGTGCTAGTAGTCAAATCTTTAAACGAAGCAACCTGAGTAATATCACGCTGTGATTCAGCAATAGATTTACCTAAACCAGCATAACTTTCAGCTTGCTGTTTACTAACAACCACATTCTGTTTGGCACCAAACCCAGCAATAGCAGCAGAACGAGTGGCCTTATCAAGTTGAGCCAAAGTTTTTTCAGGATCTAAAACAGCAGCAACAAGAGCACCATCGGTAGCGTCACCATAAAACTCTCTAAACATATCTCGGACTTCAGAAGGCAAAGATTGAACAACACCATAAGAAGCACCAATACGATTAGAAATTTGTTCAACAGTAAGATTACGTCGGATAGCATCCTGAGCATCAGTGTAAGAATCAAAAAACCATGAAGGCACACCGGCCGCAGACATAACTTGCATGTATTGTTGCTCATAACTTAACACGTCTTGAACTGTTGGGACAACAACGTTTTCACCATTGTTAGCACGTTCGCGCATATCAAAAATAACTTTGTAACGCTGTTTAAAAATAGGTGTTTGTTCAAGGGCTAAAGCAAGACTAGCAGGTTCATCGTTGCCGTTAATCATTTGTTCATACAACCATCCACCAGGGCTACCGTCGCTGTTGACAGTAAAAAGTGAACCTAAACCGTAGTCTGAAAGTATTGTTGCTAATTCAGAAAAACTTGCCATTAGAATGCACTCCTTCCAAATATTTTACCTAAAGTAGAAGCCATAGAAGTACCTAAATCTTTAGCTTCCTTACTATTGCCCCAACGAGAATCAGTACGAATATTCTTTTGCAATTCACTATTTGTAGCCAACCGTGTTCCAGCTTTTGGATCTTCAACTGTAACCATTTTTAAATATTGGTTGTCAGTAAAATCAATTGCTGAACCATCAATTCCTAAACTATCAGAAATTTTATTTCGAGAAGCAGATAGAACATCCATAGGAGAAACGCCCGAATCAATAGTTGCTGTAAGCCACGGGTTCAAAGTTTTTGCTTGCTGGGCAATAATGGATTGAACAGTGTTTTCTGAAAGAGATTTGTTGGCAATACGAATAGCCCAATCTTGAGCAGTTTTATCATCAATCTTTACAAGATAGTTGCGTCCCAACTCTTTGAATTTTGACACGTTTGTTGTTAAATCTCCTTCTTGCAAAGCAGACCAATCAGTCATTCCAGTCAAAGTGCTTGTCAATTGTTCCTGCGAAAACCCTTGCTTTTCTGCAACAGTAGCCACATAAACAACAGCATCATTACTCAATTGCAAACCAAGTCTTTTAGCTTCATTAGTAACAGTTACAGCCAAAGATTGAATATCAAACTTACGTTGCTCAGCAGATTTACCGCCACCGCCACCGCCACCAGAAGATCTAATAGCATTAACTGGGATATTATGAGTTCGGCCAATAGTCCAAACATCATTCCAGTTAAGATTTTTGTCGCCCTTACGATCATAAATAAGATCTGTAGCCATATTTAAAGCGCCTGGATATTTACGCAAACCTGGAACTTCGTTAAAGATTTGTAGTTGAGCACCAAACCATGCAGCAGTTTTGGTTACAGTTTCACCAAAAGCATCTTTAGCAGTAATTAATTTGTTGTCGTTTGTTTCAGCCATTACTCACTCACCCAAAAACCGATTTTAAGAATTGAATATTTTCTGGTAAACTATTTATTACAGTTTCTTCATTGTAAGTTTCTTGCATATAACTGTTAATCCTAGCAGTAATATCTACCTCAGAAAATATATCACCCGTTTCACTCTGCCCAGTGCTTTTTGTTTTATAAGCTTCTCTTTCCCAATTACGAACAGCAGCAGTTAAAGTCTCAAGTTCCGTTTGGTCTAAGCCACGATTAAGTACTTTTGAACCCAAAGCTAAAGCAGCACCTTTAACATCTTCTTCATCCATAAACAAATTGCCTTGACCGGAAGCCATACGTTGGGCAAAAGAATTGGAAGCACTTTGTAGGCGTGCAGATGGTGTTTGGCCATTACGTAACGCATCTGCCAAAAACAAATCCCAAGCTAAAACTGTTGGTTCATCTTTGTCACCCTTATATGGGTAAGCCCCTAATTTATCAAAATACCCTGCATCTCTTAAACTGTCTTGAAGATCAGCAACTTTATTAGGGTCAAGGGACCATAAATATTCTTTGGCTTGAGCCAAACTCCACATAACTGGAGTTGTGCCGTTAGTGCCAGAAACTTTTCCTGTTAAATTAGCAACAAATTCTCCTGCATTAATTTCTTGTGCAGTAACTTCTCCTGTATCTTCTAATCGTAAAAGATCTTCAATTGTTGCTGTTGCGTAACGTTGTAAATATTGTTTATAAGATAAACCTCCTAATTCACCAGAAACAGCATTAACGTCAAAAACAAAATTGCCTTCGTCATCAATAATAGGTTGATTAGTTGTTTCCGTGGGGGCAACAGTTGTGTCTGAAGGAGTAGTTGAAGTTGGTTCACCTTTTAATTCAAAATCAACATTTTCGCCATATTTAATAGGAGAAAAACCATTAGAATTATTTAAAGCTTTATTAACTTCAATATTTAAAAGCTCGTCATTAAGACCAATACCTTGTTGAGCAGCAATCATCGCAATTTTTTCTTTTGCAATTGTTTCATAACGCGAGTTAACATCGTCAGTAATAAATTTCATGTCTTTAGGATCACGTAAATAATTACCTTTTTCAACATAATCAGTAAATGCACTTATTAGTGGACGAATATCAACGTTAGCAAGCATGCCTTTTCGTTTAAATACTTCAGGTAAAAATTCTACAGCTTCTTCTAATACTAGAAGATTAAATTCTCCTTTACCGGAAGTAACACTTTTACCAAGAAAATTAGTTATATAATCTTTAGCAATTTCTTTATTAGACAAAATTTCTGAAGTAGGAAAATTAGCATTAGCAAAAGCAACAAAAGTATCACTAGAATAAATATCTGGAAGAATAAATTCGTTTTTATTGTTATCTGGCATTAGTCAAGTCCTGTCTCTGGACGGAGAACCGTCATCCAAAATGTATTTATTTCAGGATATTCTAACAAGAAATTAGAAGTCCATTGTTCAAACTGTTGTTTAAGAACCTCAGAAGTAGCCCTACCACGAGCAGATTTATTTAAACCCAAACTTCCTTTATTCACCATATAAGAATCATACGAATTCATAAGAATACGCAAACCTTTAAACTGTGGCGACTGCGGAACTTCAGGATCATTAATAAGCAATCTCATTTGATCTATAGTGCGCGCTCTGCGTGTACGAGCATCAGAACTAACAAGACGCTCATTAAAAACAGGATGAGCTGCTCGGAACATAGCCGACGCAGAATCCCACGCATTTTTTAATGTTGCCGCTTTACTTTTTTGACCAGCATCTCTCAAGGCTTCATATTGATTCAAATATGATTGGCGAGCCGTAAAGTACTGGTTAGCGCCTTCTTTAAATTTTAGTTCAGTCAAAAATTCGTCGGGAGTTTTCGAGAATCTTAAACCTTCAATAACTTCATTGTCGTAAGCATACTTAGTACGATCTTCTTTACTGTCCGAAGCAGGCAACAACCATGCACCAGCCTCAGGATATTGATCTAACAAATTTTTGTTATCAAAATAAAAATTAATACTTTCCTCAGTTGAAGGCAAAGGCGCACCAGAACGAGTAGTACTTTTTGCAACAGTATAAGCAAGTGGGTTAACAACATCGTTAATACGGTTATTGGGATACAACTCTAAATAACGAATTGTTCCCTCTTCAATACCAAGTTCCTGAATCAACTCATAGTAAGTAGACGACAACAATTCTGCTGGGTTAGTGATAGCCCCATCAGTCAACCAAGAAATAGATGTTTGATTCTCGTTAACTTGTAAAGCCACAGCCGGTCCAGGAGTAAACCATCCAGCCAAAGCTTGAGCCATCATAATAGTACGAGCATGATTACGTACAGTACGAATATAATCATCAATTTGGCCAGGCGTAGCATCATCAGGCAAACCTTGATCAACGGCTTCAAGTTGTGCCATTGCTGCCATCATTGCTGAAGCAATCTTTTCATTGGGCTTACTGTCGTTAATACCAGCGTAAGCAGTAATAGCATTAAAACTATTCTTAACCGAAGCTGGCACAACATAGTCCCACATGGAACGAGTTGTAGCCATGTCGCCTACTAAAGCACGTTGCAAGTCACGGATACCTTGGCTTTCGGGCATCAAACTTTGAACAAACTCTAACGGCATACCAAGCAAAGGAGTAACGCCAGCAGCAGCGACATTGCTTTCAAAACCAGGAATCATTCGATCAGCAGGACTTTGTAACATTGCTTGAACTGGTAACAAGTTAAGGCCAGGAATTTTTGATACAGCTTCAATAAGTAGATCAGATCCTGGGTAAACAAAATGGCTTTTACCCTGAGCATCCTCACGAATAACACCCATAGTTTTAAGACCAGTAAATGCTAATTGCATTTTTCTTGCTTGAGCAAATGTACCAGCAGCACCGTCAAGAGTAAATGTTTTTGCCCAACGCTTTAAAAAGTTTTCTTGTGCATACCAGAAAGGTAAATAGCCTCTAGCCCAATCAGCAAATTGTGAACGGAATTCGTGACTGTCAATAAATGGCATAATGTCACGGATAGCGTATTCGGCAGCATATTCTTCAGCGTTTGTGTAAGCAAGTTTTTTTGCTTCTGCCGCTTTTTTAATTGCGTCCCAATCTTCTATTTCTAAATCACGATAAAGTCCCATAGCTGGTCCATTTGGACCACCATTCAAAAGTTTATTTGGTGTAATAGGTTTTCCTAAAAGTGCTGAACCTTCACCAAAGTAAGCGTCAATATGATCTACAAAATCAAAAGCGTCAACATCATGAGGCAAAGTTACAGCCAAGTTACCATTATTTCGTTCAAACCATCGTACTAAAGCTTTTGCTTGTGCATCATTAAATTGTTCAGAACCTCTAGCAACACCAGCTTTTATTTGGTTCATTAAATTATCTAATTGCTGTGGATCGGAATGATTCCAGAATCCTTTAAGATATGCAAATGCTTCACGGTCCGACCAATGTCTAAAACCTTCAATAGCATGTGCTTCTCCTGCAAGACGGCCAACGTCACCGAACTTTTGCATTTGTGCAGGACCGGCAGTAGCAAATACTTTTTTGCCGTTAAGAATTGAGATACGACTGTTTAATGTTGCTTCGGCTTGCGTACCTCGGAATAGCCATTCAACAGATTTAATGTTACGTGATCGTGCTTGGTGAAAAGCATGAAAAGCCATTGGACGACGAGCAATAGCATCAATTGAAGATCCAATAACATTATTGAATCCGTACTGAACAAAACGATCCCAAGCGTTCGTATACTTTGGTTCGTATACTTTTGCTATTTCAAAATCTGGAAGCATTCCAGCAGATGTTTTAGAAACATCTCGTACTGAAGAAGTTCTTAGACGATCAAATTCTGTTGAAACATCAACATATTTTCCATCAACAAATACTGGTGTACTATTTTTGGGAGCTTCAAGCATTTTGCCTGAAACAAGTTCTGCATGATCATAAGAAATTGGTGAAACAATTGACCACAAAATTTCATCGTTGCCTTCAAAGCTGACAGCAGAAGATTTAATGTATCTTTGATTTCCTAACTCTACTGGCTTGCTCAATTTGTCATCTAAGAAATATGTATCAGTTGTATCAATAATTGTTCCTGGTGGTACTTGAAGTGCTTTACCATTTAGGTTTCGATACAAAGTTTGATCTTCAGCAACATGAAATACTGTTCGTCGGCCAGCAGTAACACGATCTCTTACAGCAGTAATTAGTGTTTCAACTAGTGTTTCGTTTCCAAGTTGTGCGGTAGTAGTGTCAAGGTAATCTCGTGTTAACGGATAAACATTTTGATCCCAACCAATAACTGATACTTGATCAGTGCCGCTTGGTCCTGTTTTTAGTGTGTGGATACGTTCAGCAATATCAGGATATGCCTGAGTCAATGTGCTATTGCCACCAACCATTAAACGTGCTCGTGCAATATCTGGGATTCCTGGGTATCCAGCATTTTTAAAAGCAGTATCAATCAATGTTCGTAATCTAAATATTTGGTTGTCATTCATACCAGCAAGAACTAATTCATTGCGAGTCAAAATTGAATTAAGAATTTGATCGCCGATACCTTGTAAAGCTTTAAGTTGTGAAGAATTTAAAGTTGCAGCATCTAAACCAAAAACACTAAAAGCTAAATTATCTAAATCAATATTACCTAAAGAATCAGTTAAAGTTCCTTGTAGAAACGTTGGGTCAATTGGTCCTGTACCTAGCCGTGGGAACAACATTACTCTGACTTCAGTACCAGGTACTGTTGGAATAAATTCACGGTTTTGGTTTAGTTCTCCATACTTACCTTCGCCACGATTAAATTTTTCTAGCAAATCATTTTTAGCACTAGCTAAAGCCGTATCTCGGTCGGCATAAAATGGACCAATTTGATTAAATTCGTTAGTTGCTGGAAGGCCACGACTTGTTTCTAGTTTCCATCGTTCAATTTCTGTTCGACTTAAATGCCTACCATTTGATACGTAATCTAAATGAATATTTGCAAATGTCCATTTAAGCGAATTTTCAGACATATTTCTAATATGTAGTGTGTGAAATTTTTCAAGTACTTTTCCTACTCGTCTTGTATCTTTGCGCCATGGTCCAAAAACATTTTGGAAATCACCCCATGTAGGAGCACGCAAACCACCAAATTGTTTTTGAAGATCCATTAAAGGTTGGACAAAATGCGAATTTTTAAGTTCAAATTGTTTTACTAAAGCTTGAAATCTTTTAGCAGCAACGGCTGGTTCTTCTAAAGATTCGTTTAGCACTCTATATATTTGAAAAAGGTCTTGGCCAATTTCATCAGATCCAATTGTTGATAGAAGAATTTTCCAATCAAGAACTAAATCAAGTATTTCTTGTTCTGACATATCTTTCAAAATGTCTTTTGTAATAACTTTTTGGACATAACCAAGAGCAAGTGCCCCAGCCTCATCGTCAGTTAATCGTGCAACACTTTCCAAAACAGCATGATGACCATCTTGTAACAAACGAGATTTAGGACCACCTACTGCAACCACAGTTCGTTCACCATTAGCATGAAGAAAATCTATTCGGCCAGTACCTCGTTTAGATTTTTGACCTACTTGCGCTTGAAAAAACTCTTCGCCAGTAATGGGTTTTTGACCTGGAAGAAGATTAGTAGTACCAATTCGTTCCATCAAAGATTTACCAAAAACTTTTTGGAAACTTTTTGCTGATTCTAAAAGTTCTACGTTAACTCCACCCATCATCATTCGACGACTTGAATATGGGTTACCTAAAAATAGTGCTTTTATATTGCTATTAAAGTTTGCTTTTAATGTGTCAGGAGCAAGCCATTTGTCGCCAATAGCCCAAGCAGAACCTTCTGTTGGAAGTTCATCTATTCTCTTTAACCAACCATTCAAAGTTTTAGAACCAAAACCGTTAGCTAATTTTTCGTATAGCCAATCGTTGTAATGTTGAAGCCCAAGCAAAGCTGGATCTCCAGCCACACCAATTTTTTCAACAATACGTTGAACCGGACGCATGTGTGCTGGAATACCAAAATTTCTTAACAATGCTTGTTCTTCTTGTGGGGATACTTTAATTCCTTGTCGTGCAAGGTTTACTGCATCATCAAAAAGTTCATGTTTGGCTAAGTTGCGTGAAGCAAACTCTTGAGCCATATAGCCAATACCCGCACGACTAATCCAACCAGCAAGATCTTCCATCCCGTTTCGTACAGCAAAACCATAACGAAGCAAAACTGCTGGTTTCCAATATTTATCTTGAAAAGCTTTAATTGGTGTTGATTCTGGAATGCCTGCCATAACACGCATAATTGAACCTTGACGTGCGGCTTTACGTATTGACTGTAAATCTGGGATGCTTATAGCAACAGCGTTATCAGCAAAAGGTAATACTGCACGCATTGTTTCTGTGCCGTTAATAACTGCACGACCATTAGGGCCAATAGAGTACGACTGCTTAGTTGCTTTAAGAAGATCGTCTGCCCATTCGGCAACATCGTCACTTAATTTCAATCCTGCTGCATCAAAAAAACTACGATACATTGAACTAATTGCGTTTAACCGTGTTCCAACATCCGGGGCATCAAGAATAATTTTTTTCCAAATGTGTCGAACCGAATCAGGTACTCCTGCTACACGAAAAAGATCAACAAAGTTTTCTATCTCCTGCATTGACTCAGCGCCAACAAGTTTAATATATCTTCCTGGGACCATTGTTGTTATTGCGTTTACAAAAGCACCAAGTGATTTAACACCAGGTATGTTGGCAAAATATGTTCCTATTTCAAAAGCTTTAGGGTTAAGGGCATCAATTAAATGTGGATTAGTTTGCCACTCAACAGGTAAATCTTTAACGAGGTCATCATAAAAAGAAGGATTGTCTACAGCAATTTTTTGTAATTGCAATGGTGTTATATCACCAATTGAGGGAACAGATATTTTTTTGGCAAGCGTTTTACCTTGACCAAGTTTTTTTGCTGCAACTTCATCAACGCCACGGAAAAATTCTTTAACAGAACCTTTAGCAGTACGCATTGCATATTGAGTTTTGTTTAACCCACGCAAAGTTCCTTCACCAGCACCTTTAATAATACCAGTTCCGGACATAACTGATTTAAGATTGTTTTGACCAACAAGCCAATCAACAACATCGTTTTCATCAAATACTTTATCGGGTTGCCGTGCAATAGTTCCGCTTTCGGCCAAGTCATCTAAAATAGCTTTTTGCTGTCGTAAATCATCAAATGCTGGTTTCATCCAAGGGGCATAAAGATCTAAACGACGAATATTGCCATCATTAACAGCACGTGCTACTTCCTTAAATACTCTTTGCATTTCAGGTAATTGTGCAACTTTACGTACTCGTTCAACAGCAACAGTACCGTCAGCCCACTGCAAACCACGACGAGCAAACTGCCAGCCATGAGCAAATTTGCCTGCAATAAGGAATGGGTCAAGAGCAATAAGAGTTGCTGCATCAATACCACCAGAAACCCAGCGGTAAGCATCAGAATTAGGATCTAAACCTATAACACCTGCAATATCTCGGCCAATACTAATTTTGCTTTGAACAAGTGTTTTTACAGCTTCTTGAAACAATGGGCTTGCTAATAGTTCTGTTAAACCGCTAACAAGTTTTTTATGTTCAGCAGTTCCCTCATCAGCAAACTTTGATGCAACTTGAATAACTTCTTTAACTTGTGCAGTAGGGTTTAAACCTTGGTCGGTTCCAGCAACGTCACGCGCAATGTCTAGTAAAGAATAGTCATCCATTTCTGAAGCAAATTGTTCAGCCAAGTTTACAAGACGTGAATCGCCAAGAATATCTTCAGCTTTTTGCAAACCACTATCTTTAAATAAACGTTCGCCATTACCTGCACGAGACCAAGCATTAGTCCAATCAAGCGGATTACCGATAAGAGTTTGTGCTGCCAAAGTAGTGGCGGAAGCACCTACTGCGGCTCCTGCTCCTGCAATAGCCAGAGTTCCCAACGTACCTAAACTTGCGCCAAATGTTGCTGGTGCTAACGCTACAGCAGCAATACCGCCAGCAACAGCGGCACCCAAACCAAGAATTTGCATTGGATCATCTAACTGTCGGATGGTCCGATATGGTCTAAACATGACCGTATCTGAAACTGTATCTATTAATTGTAATGCTGGGCTAACAACTTTCATAAGTGGCTTACCAACACCACCAATAACAGCACCGATTGGTTTAGCTAAATTGCCTAAAGTTTCGTCAAACCAAGACGAATTATTTAAATCCGCTTTAGGGATTTCGTAACCCATTTGAACAAGAGTTCCTTGTTGCGCTGGAGTTAACGAACTATAAATAGATCTTTGTATTGAAGGCGAATAATTTTTAAGATCGTCAGCCATATTAGAGGCATTTTCCATACCATACATTTGGCCGACATTTGATAACAAATCGTTATCAGACAATGGCATTTGAGCAAGATTCAAAACTGCTTGAGGACGGTTGGCCATGTAAGGGTTTTGATTAACAATCATTCGGGTACGCCACGCCAAACGATTATCCATACCGAACTGTGCAGTAATTTTACTTACAGCATTACGGTCTTGTTCAAGCTGATCAACACTAGAAACATCTGACATTTTTACAACCTTGCCCTAGCAGCAAGGTTTGCAAAAATAGGATCTCCTGTACGAGCAGAAAGATCTCGCATAATTTGTGCTGTTCGATTCACGTATGGTCGCATCGGATTACCAATTTCATTTCCTACACCACCAGGCAAACCAGTATTAAACGGTCTATCAGGCTGATCATCAGGAGCATTAAGTTGCCCACCAACACCTTTAAGTTGTTGAATCAAAGCAGCAAGATCAGGTTTCTGTGCTTGAGTGCCACTTTGATTTTGTGTAGGTTCACTCTGTGATGTGCTAGGGGCTGACGTTTGAGCAGTAGGTACTGTTACACCCATATTTGCTTGTGGCGCCGGCATAACGGCTTGTAGAGCCTGTTGTTGCACGCCTTCACCATATGTTTGACCTTTAATAACTTGTGATGCTTGACCTTGACCACCAGCCAAAGTTTTCTTTGCTCTAGGCACCTTGTCCTCCTTGCATTGCCTGTAGTAACTGTTGCATATTTGCTCGTGGATTTTCAGGTGCTTGTGGAGCCTGAGCCTGAGCCTGTTGCATAGCCATCATCTGCTCAGGAGGACCAGCCATACCAGGCATAGCCTCAGGTGGTGCAACCATTCCTTCAGGAGCTGGCGGTGCTTCAGATGCTTGACGCTTACGCATCTCATCATCAGCCATAGCAACAGCATCAAAAATATCTTTACCAGCAGACAAATACTTCTTAATCATCGTAGAAGCAATCAACGGCAACTCGCCAGTCAAAAGCTTTTGAAGGACACTCTGACGCAAAGCATCATCAAAATCCTCATCCTGAACAAGACGCTCTTCAGCCTCATGATCATCAATGTACGGATGCATAGCCCTGAAGGTGCGACCCGAAATGGCTTTAGCACCACGCAACGACCCAAGGATCTGTGTCTGTTGCATAACATCAGCACCAGGAAGATTATAAGAAACTGTGTTATCTAACAGTTCTATGTGTTCCTGCGGCGTAAATGTGACAATACCTTTGTCTCCAGCCCATCCAGAGTACATTGAATACTTTTTGTCAGGCCAATACGCTTTATAGGTAGCAAGAATTGCTGAGTTAAGATGTGGTAGCCACGCTTCACTGATTTCGTGCAGTTCTTGAATGCGCGGATCAACAGCCATACCGGCCATAGCGTCCATACCACGACCAGTACGCAAAGCACCGTAAGTCTCACCACCAAATTGTGGAACCAAACCTGTTGAGGTGCGGAAGTTGCGTTCAAGACGGTCAATGGTTTGCGTGGTCCTAATGTCTGGCGTGGATCGAATCTGACCGATGGACTCAACGTCCTGTAGCAAGTTGATTTCACCTTCACGACCATCTTTCCATTGTCCACCAATAATACGGGGCATTCCACCTGAACGCCCAATGGCGTACATGTCAGGCCAAATAGCTTTTTCTTGGGCAAGAATGTCTAATGCCATAAGTCTTGCTTGTAGATCTACGTTGCCAAGCATGGAACCGATACGGCTTGCGATGCGTCCTAGACTCACGTTGTGGGGTACTACGGCTGGCATCATGCCAATACGGTTTGGATAACTTGGTGATAACTGTTGCCACGGGGTAATCCATGGGCGTTCGCTTGACATGCGACGGTCATCAAATACTGGTCCGACAATACCAAATACGGTTTGGTCTAGGTCGTACCATTCAACACATTCCCAAAGGTCACGGTAGTCATCTTTGTGGATTGGTCCACCTAGTTCTTGGCGTGATTGTGGGTAAACACGACGTAGGAATTCGGCTGAATGACGGGTTACAAAAGCTACATATTCGGGTTGTCGTAGTTCTTCGTTGGCTGTTGGCTCAATATAGGTGCCGAGTGGGTCACGGATCTCAATGCGAGGGATGCCTGCATTAAAGTCTGGGATAACAACGAGACTGCAAGTGTGATAGGCAGCCAGCTGGCGGTAGTAGCGACGACGACCAAGGTTCCATTTAGAGTTACTATAGGTTGCTGCTACGATCTTGCGTCGTTTGTCAGCATATTCACGGGACCTACGACCGCTATCTTTCATAGGGTCAATGGCAGGAAACACGTTGTTTGGGCGTACCGAAGCGGCTCGCATAGCCATATTGTCTACAGCTTCAGCAATAAGTGCTGGTGTTAAGGGTGGGAGGTTTGGTTCTTTGTCAATGTCGGGCATAGGAAGAATCCAATCGCCGTCATAACGATCAAGAATATCCTTCATACGGTTAAGTACAGGACCTTGCATTGTTTGCAAGTCCTTTACTATGCGTGTTATTTCATCGAATGATCTCAAACTTTTGCTCCTAGTGGAATTACTAACCCTGTTCTGGTACCTGACCAGGGTATTCCTTTTACTCTCCACGTTTCACTCGTATTAGTTTCTATGGGTTGTTTCCATCTTTGTCGCCAAAGAATCCATACAAACCATAGCGCCATTACTCTGTCTTGCCTAAGTTTACTACCTCTA
>Ga0209107_10000379_pt1 | contig 26526 bp, 42 predicted proteins | sample LakErihyJuly2011_2_FD_187460 | JGI IMG/M metagenome (GOLD analysis project Ga0209107, IMG submission 187460) | Freshwater microbial communities from dead zone in Lake Erie, Canada - CCB hypolimnion July 2011 (SPAdes) (version 2) | ecosystem: Environmental > Aquatic > Freshwater > Lentic >...
GCTTTTGGCTCTTGACTTGTGGGCGCAAGGTGTACGCCAGTTAGCCTCTCTTGCCGAGCGTTCAGAGTTCATTTCGGTGTTGTGTAATCACGGTGAGTGGATGCGAAGGAACGGCAAATCGGTTACGTCGGATTCGGATAATGCTGGTGGTTTCCTTACTGATGCCCTGAAAAGGGTGTTGGATGGGCGGCCTGAGGTAGAGAACATGCGTTGGACTATCCCTCACGATGAGTTTGTGACTACTTCAGAGTTGTCCGGGGTGAAGGTTGCTTTCACGCACGGTCACAAGATCAGCGGTAAAGAGGTGGAGTGGTTGCGCGGTCAGTCAATCAGGATTCTTCGCGAGGAGGGTCGTGAGCCTGATATTTGGGTTACAGCGCACCGACATCACCTTCAGGTACAAGATTTTGGGCCTTGGTATCGTTTCCAATGTCCTTCTAACGATGGTGGTAGCAAGTGGTACACCGATATGACAGGTAATTGGAGTACGCCAGGTACTTTAACTTTTCTTGTTGGCAAACATGACCCTAAAGGTTGGTCGGATATGGCTGTCTTATGAAACATGCGATCATTCTTGTTGTTTGGCATGATGCACATTCGATTGGTGATACTTGGATTGGTTTGCCTGTTGATGTAGAGCCGTGCATTGTTTCTTCTATCGGCTATCTAATCCCGGATGCGAAGCCTGACTATGTGGTGATCGCACAGTCGTACACGAATGAGGAAATGTACGATCATCTGTTGGCGATCCCGGTGGGGATGATTAAGGAAACAAAACTTTTGACATGATCCTTGACTTGGGTTGAGTGTGTGGTTAGTGTGATGGAACCTTTTGGGAGGAAATGATGAAACAACTAACGTTTGGAAGTCTTTTTGCAGGCGTGGGTGGATTTGACATGGGTTTTTCACCCTTCATGGAATGCAAGTTTCAGGTTGAGTGGGATAAGAATTGTCAAAATGTTTTGAATAAGCATTGGCCTGATGTGCCTAAGTGGGGTGACATTTCGACTGTTTCCGGGGCTGAATTGCCTCCTGTAGATGTAATTATTTTCGGCAGCCCGTGTCAAGATTTGTCGGTCGCTGGGAAGCGAGCTGGGTTAGAGGGTGCAAGGTCAGGTTTATTCCACGAAGCAATACGAATTATCAAGGAGATGCGAGATGTCACAAATGGAACTTTTCCCCGATGGACAGTTTGGGAAAACGTCGCAGGAGCCCTCTCTTCAAACAATGGAAGAGATTTTGCAACGGTCATCAATGAAATGGGGCAAGCAGGGGCGTATCTCAGCGAATACGCTTTGCTGGATGCACAATTTTTCGGAATCCCCCAACGTCGAAGACGCATTTTCCTCCTCTCTTGCTGGGATTCTGCAACCGCCGCAAAGTGTCCAAACCCGTTATTACCTGTCTCCGAAAGCTTGCCAGGGTATTTTGAGAAGAGCAAACCGAAGAGGAAAAGTGCTTCCCGAACGCTTACAGAAAGCGTTGGAGATGAGGGCGCAATTGTTAACGCCATCGGAGCAAGCCTCTACCATCACGGAACAGTAGTTAATCAGGATGCCGATGCAGGTCATGTTGTTGTTACGGATGAACCATCTTTGTTTGTGAAGTCTCGTAGAGCGCAATCTGCTACAGACGATGAAACTTGGATTGATGGTCAGGTAGCCCCAACCTTGAATGCGTTTGACATAGGCGATACTCGAACCACGACAGCCGTTATTTATGCAGATGTCGTTGGGCCTTTGACCTCTAAAAGTGGATCTTCGCCAAGAGGATCAGAAACCTCGGACTCGGCTCATGTCGTTGTTGAGCAGACTGTATATGCGTTTGATTCCCTTTCGTCTAATTCCATGAAGTCTTCTAACCCGGATAGCGGTGTAAACGAAGTTGAGGTTGCTAAGACATTGGATACTTGGCGGCCTGATCCAAGTTTGAATCAAGGTGGTATGGCAATCGTGTTTAACGATGATCGCCGTATCGGCCCAACTATTCACGGTGAAACGATTTCTACGCTTCAGGCTTTTATGGGTACTGGAGGCAACAATACGCCGATGGTGTTGCAGGGCGAAGATGATGCGACTGTTCTGTTTGAGAACTCTTATCGTGATGGTGCGCGTATAGCCAACGATGGTGTCAGTCAAACCCTGTCAGCGAAGATGGGTACAGGAGGGGGGAATACGCCGATGGTTGCTGTTCCTTTGGCTTTTGACACGCAATTCGGTTCTAATGCGAACGTCACCGAGGACATTTCACCAACCTTAAAGGCAAGCCAGCAGTCGCCTTCGGTTGCTTACGAGGAATACATTGGAACGGTCAACTTGCAAGGTTCAAAAGGCAACGGTATTGGTACTGATGAAGATGTTTCCTACACATTGAATGCTATGCACGGACACGATGTTCACGCTGTTGCCTATTCAATTCGTGAGGATGCCAAGGCAAATACTTTCTCGGCTACCGAACTAGACACGGCTAATGCGTTGACTGGTCTGCGGCCAAGCCCACAATCACATCACGCCCAAATGTTTATTACTGAGCCTGTGGTCTATGACGGCTACAACCAAAAACTTGATGATTCCGGGATTCACCGTTCGTTGAGGGTTGGTCGTGATAGCAGCGATTTCGTGGCACAACCTGTTGATGAGCCAACGGTGTTTCAACCTGGAACTATGGTGCGTTTAGGTGGTGGTGTTTGGGAGGGAACAGTTCCTACTCTTCGAGCAGAGTCCAAGCGTGGCGACAATGAGCCTCATATTCAGTTGCATGATGGTGAGCCACAGATGGCTGTACGTCGCCTTACGCCTTCAGAATGCGAGTTACTGATGGGCTGGCCGTTGGATCACACTCTTTACAAGGCTGATGGCAGTATCCAATCGGATACGCACAGATATAAGCAGATAGGTAATGGCGTTGCTACCCCGGTAGCAAGGTGGGTAGCAAAACAAATATGGCAGGTGGAGCAGCTTTAACTCTGTTACACCCCTAGAGGAGAATAGGGAGATATGAAAACAAAACTAAAACACAAACATGGTTCAGCAGAATGGCTTTGGGATAGATTCCGAGGGGAAAATGGGGAAACCGTTTTTGGTTACTCTGATTCGGCCGCTTTGATGGGGGTTAGCCCTTACAAGAGTCGCGCACAGTTGTATATGGAGAAACTGACTTCGCCTGTGGTGGTGGAGGAAAGTTGGGCGATGCGTAAGGGCAACATCATGGAACCTTTGCTTGTTGAGGAAATGGGCTTGAGGCTTGGCACTCCAATGGTGACCCCGGACATCGTTTATACAGGTGGTCGATGGGTTGGTTCGCTTGACGCTGTTCCAGCTGCTTCGGTGGAAACACCTGAGTTCATTGGCGAAATCAAGGTGACAGGCAAGTACACGGTCAATTCGGCTTCTGATTTGCCTCAGGAGTGGGTTGCTCAAGGTCATATGCAGTCCAAGATCGTTGGCTGTCCTGTGTTTTTCGGTGTGTTTGACAAGCGACAAAACTTTTCAATCATTGAGATGCCGTTTGACAACGCTTTGGCTGATGCGATTGATGCTGAGGCAGAACGTATCGGCAAAATGATTGACGATAAAGAGCCGTTGTCTGATGATTTGATTCAGGATTTGAGTGCTGATGACATTGCTTCAATGTTCCCGGTCGCCAAAACATCAATTGAGTTGCCCCCGGAGGCTGAAACTTTTATTCAGTTGCTTGAAATTGGGCGTGAGATGAAGGCTCAAGGTGAGGCTCAAGAAAAGCAGGCGAAGGATGCGTTGGCTCGACTGTTAATGGATAACGAGGTTGGTATCTTGAATGGTCGCCCTGTAGTTTCCTGGAAACAAACTGCTGGTCGTGAAAGTTTGGATACGAAAGCCTTAAAAGAGGCTCATCCTGATCTAGTAAAGGAATACATGAAACAAGGAAACCCATTTCGCACAATGCGAATGATGAACGGAGGAAAAAGTGAGTGAAGAACTAAATAATCAATTGCTGTTGGCCGTACTTGAAGAGTACGCGTCACCTGATCCAAAGATCGTGGGAACGATCCCTCGTAACGGAGTTAATCTCAGTTACGTTTCACACTCGGAAATTACACGCATTCTCATCACAATTGATGCTGGATGGTCGTGGGAACCGATTGAGTGGATCAATGGGCGGCCTGCCATTCACATTGAAAACGGTATGGCAACCATGTGGGGCAAAATGACTTTGTTGGGCAAGCCAATGATTTGTGTTGGTTCAGCAAGGGCAGACAAGGGTGACTACGAGAAGGAATTGATCGGTGACCTGTTGAGGAACGGTTCTATGCGTTACGGAATTGCACTCAATTTGTGGTCTAAGCAGGACAACGGTGGTGGCGGTGTGAGCGTTCAGACGATCACTAAGTCGTTTCCGGGAGCAACAGCAGTAAATGTTCCTGCCCAGCCTCAGCAGGCTTCTAATGCGTCTGTCGCGCGCCCTGCGGCCAAGCAAGCATCAGCAGGTAACCCTGTTTCCGAAAAGCAGGTGTTCTTGATCAACAAGTTGGCGAAAGATAACGCCATTCCTGATGTTCCAGGGTTCGCTTCAAGGGTTGTTGGTCGTGATATAGGATCAGCAAAAGATATGAACAGTCGAGAGGCTTCACAGGTCATTGATGCGTTGATGAACCCACAGCCTGTCGCTGAGATTTTTGCTGACGAAGAGCCTTTTTGATCGGAAGGTAATTCGCAGTAAATGAGCCGGGGTTGGCGTTTGTCGGATTCGCCAGCCCTGGCTCTCTATTTCGCACTAGATTTCGCACTAAGTTTTTAAGTCTTTGAATAGGGGTATGCGTGAGTGTTGAGGCGTTTTCTTGGGCATTGAATCATGCCCCATGTCAGTCTCCTACCCAAAAACTTGTGCTATTGGCGTTGGCTAATCATGCTCACCCTGATGGCACGGCCGCTTTTCCCTCTGTTGCCACGATCCAGCGTTACACGTTGCTGTCTGAACGCGCTATCAGGTTGAAGTTGGATGAGTTGGAGGAGTTAGGGGTGATCAGCCGATGCGATCCTCGGATTGTTGCAGCTTATATTCCTCGACATGATCGCCGACCTCAGGGTTGGAACTTGGCTTTGGGGCTTCGTAACGAGGTGCAGGAGGAGCAGGTCGTTGTTGAACGGGGTGCATCTGACGACATGAACGGGGTGCATCTCATACCGAACGGGGTGCATATGACGACAGAACGGGGTGCAGGAGATGCACCCAAACCATACATAACCATACAAGAACCGTACTTATTAAACACCTCTGAAGCCTCACGGCTTTGTCGTTTGCTAGGAGGGTTGATTTTTGATAACGGAAGTAAGCACCCGAAGATCACAGAGAAGTGGATTGCCGACATGGATCGCCTAATGCGACTAGATGGCCGTACAGCAGAGCAGGTGGAAGCTTGTATTCGATGGTCGCAAGCAAACCCTTTTTGGAAAGCAAACATTCTCTCCCCGGCGAAACTTAGAGAAAAGTATGACACGATGCGTTTGCAGGCACAAAGGGAACAACAGCAGAATGAGCCACGAGGATTTGATGGTATTCGAGATTTCTTGGAGGAGTCGTGAACAAACATGAAACAGCAGAAGTTTTGGGTTATATGGCTGCGGCTTTTCCTCAGGCAAAGGTCACGAAGCAGACGGCGATAGTTTTCCACGACGTTCTGAGCGGTTTGCCAGCCTCGGATGTGATGTCGGCGGCAAAAGAGTTGGTTCGTGAATGCGAGTTCTTTCCTTCCCCGGCACAGGTGTTGAATGCTGTTGGCCGTATGTCAGGGGCGGTTTCTCCAACGCCAGGTGTGGCTTGGCAGGAGGTTTTGAGGCAGGTTGGGGAAGTGGGGCAGAGAGGCGTTCCTGAGTTCTCTCATGCGACTACAACGGCTGTGGTGAAGGCTATTGGTTGGCGTGACATCTGTATGTCGGAGAATGTGGATGTTTTGCGCTCAAACTTTTTGAGGATGTATGACAGCATGGCGAAGTCGTTAGACAGGGAAGCTTTGAAGGAACTTGTGTCTCAGGCGAACGATGCGTTGGAGCAGGGGAAAGCCATGCTCGAACTTGAAGCCTAAAAAGCCTCTCAAGCGCACACCTCTGAAGAGGTCAAATAAGCCGATCAAACGCAAACCGATAAAGCGACGTGTGAAAACTGATGGGGCTTTGGTGAAGTCGCGCAAGGTTGTTGCCGAAAGATGTCAAGGGGTATGCGAAGCCCGGCTGAAAGTTTGTACTGGTCAGGCTGAAGCCGTGCATCATGTTTTACGGCGTTCCCAAGGTGGCGGCCATGATCCTTCAAACCTGTTGGCGTTGTGTACTGCTTGCCATCAGTATGTTCATGCGAACCCGGCTGAGGCTGTGAGTAAAGGCTTGCTACGCAAACCTGAAAAGTAGTCTTTAGATATGGAATCAGTTGTAACCCATTCAATGCACAACTACAGACAGGTCTATACCTTTGAGGTGTGGATGCGACCCTGGACTGTGAACGCTGAAAGGGCTGGCAACCGTTGGGAACGAGCCAAGAACACGAAAATGTGGCGAGAGCATTTCGCCGCCCTCAGCCCTAGTTGCCCATTGACGGATGCGACCGTTGAAGTCACCCTCGAATTAAAGGGGCGATTACAGGACACCGCAGCTTGTATGCCAGCAGTAAAAGCAGCGATTGACGGGATGGTTGATGCTAATTTGTTTCCTGATGACACAGGAGATCATGTAACAACGATCTCGTTTCATGCGCCATCAAGACAAAAGGAAAACAAAATCATCATCAAAGTTGAAGGAGAACTTTTTTATGAAGGATAAAGAAAATCAAATGTTCCACCCATCTTACGGATTGGGGGGCTACAAAGAAGAAGTAACCGAAGCCATAATCATTCCGATGTTTAGGAATAGTGACCCGGCGACAAGCAAGAAAGCAGCCAAGGGAGCATCTAAACGTGCGCCATCTCAACAGACAGTTTTGTTGAAGGCATATCGTGGTGGTCGAGGGCTGACCGATGAGGAAGCAGGAGTGATTACAGGCTTGGCCTTCAAACCTAAATGTTGCTACTGGAAACGCTGTTCAGAATTACGCACGATGGGCTTTATAGTGCCTACCGGGGATTTTGCTAGGTCATCTGCAAAGGAACTACAAATGATCTGCAAAATGACTACAAAAGGCGAAGAACATTTGAGGTCGCTAGAGGCGTAACACTACCCCCCTATAATCTGCCCAACACGGTCGGAGGGGTTATGGAACCACAAATTGTCATCACAGATGACGCTATACAGCATGACAGCGAGAAAGACGATTTAGAGAAATGTCGTTTGCTGACACAGATGATGCGAGAACACCAGCAGTCAGTTGTTCGCTTAGGTAAACAACGTCGCAAGGTGGTTCGCCGTTTGCGCGAGAAACGAGTTCCTTATCGTCAGATCGCCGATGCTTGTGGCGTAACTGATCAAGCTTTGTTCGCCGATTTACGGAAGCACCCGGAAGAATGAGAAACGGCCCGATCACTCAAGGACAGATAGAGGAAGAGATCATGCGTCTTCTTTCCAACTTGGAATCAGATACCGAAGAGTTTGAAGTTCTTGCTCAAAGAGCAGCCGAAACCGAAGCGACACACAAAGCAATGTGGGCGAAAGCATATTTGTCGGCTGACGGATCTATTCGCAATCGGGAAGCAGTCGCAGATTTGGCGATGTCTGACAACCTGTACCAGTTCAAAATCGCCGAGGCTTTGGTCAAGGCGAAACGAGAGAAATTGTTGTCGCTTCGCACATCGGTGGATGCGTTGAGAACCCTGAACGCCAATGTTCGAGCGCAAATATAGGTATTTGACTTAGGGATAGTTTCGCCCCTATACTCGTCTTGTCAGGCAGGGAGTCTGACGGATAAGGGGAAATAATGTTTAACGAAGACGGTCAAGATTGGGAGTTGATTCAATTAGTTCCTGCCGGGTTTTTTGGGGAACAAAATGGTTGGACTCATTCTGCTTCTGTAAAGCGGCCAAATGGCAAGAAAACCTATTACGCCAACCTTGTCATGCACGAAGGTGTAATAATCAAATCAAGAGTGATTGGAGCATAAAAATGACAGAAGAAGAACAAGAACAACAAATGCTTTTAATGTCCGTACTAGAAGAGTTCCTGCAAAATGACTGTGAACCTGACTGCAACTGTGACGATCACTAATGCAGTACCACCGAAAGTTCCAAAACTTCAAACCTGAAACATTGGCGATGACCAAAGTAATGCTCAAAGATTGGTCAATTTGTAATGATTCCCGGAAATGGATCAAAATGCAGGAATGGGTGCAAAAAGCCTCCAATGCGTATGGTATTCCTATGCCTGTAATCATTGATGACAGCGCAGCTGGATCGGGTTTTTACCGTTCAGCAGGCAACACAATCCATATGAGCAAACCTTCGGTCGTGACCGTGATCCACGAGTTCCGTCATGCCCTACAACGGCACAACAAAGCCAAAGGCTTCTCAAACCTGGAAACCGACGTAGAACCTGATGCGAGGGCTTGGTCGCTTTCCCTCTATTACAAGGTCGCTCCAAGGTCGTTCAGAAGGCTGGTTGAGGAAGGCAAGATTTTTCATACGGAAATGGCTGACTTGACTTAGGGATAGTTTCGCCCCTATACTGATCTATGTAGGACAGGGAGTTCTACGGAAAGGAAAGAGATGCCGACAATCTCACCAGTAATGCCACTTACACAAGTGGATCGTGACCGAGAGGCTTATCACCTCAGAGTGAACCAAAATGAGTCTTGGGCATTCATTGTCCAACTACTCAACTTCAACAACGAGTCAACAGCCCGGCTGTCTGCTTCTCGCCATGCGAGAGTAAACAACCTTCCACCGTTGACAGCACCAAACCCTCGCCGATCACAGGCAGGTCGTTTGGCCGCGCAACAAAGGTTCAATCCACCGAGCGCAGTTCAACGGATTTTGAACCAACGACTTCCACAAGTCCAAGTTCTTGCAATGCGTACTTATGGTGTTGAAATTGAATATGTGAATATGGATCGCAGAGTTGTGGCCGATCAAGTTGCTCAGGCTCTTGGCGTTGCACACATTCATGTTCTTCCATATCACGGAACGGTGTGCGAAGTCTGCTCGGCTCGTGTGAATGGTTACACGGAATGGAAAGTTGAGCGTGACGGCTCGGTGTATTCAGGTGGCGAAGTCATCTCACCAATACTTCAAGGTGAGGATGGTTTCGTTCAAATCAAAAAGGTGATGAAAGCAATCAAGGATGCTGGTGGTGGTGTAAGTCGCAGTTGTGGTTTACACGTTCACCTCGGTGTTCGAGACATGACCAAAGAACAACGAGCCGAATTGGTTGGTCGTTGGTATCAAAATGAAACCATGATCCAACAGTTCGTTGCTCAGAGCAGGTGGGGCAACACCTACTGTTCCACAGTCGCTCCTCGCGAGGTCACTCGTTGGCAGAACATGATTTTGGCAGGGCAAGATCCTGACAAGTATCAGGTCAACAGGACTTCATCGCTCAACATCACACCGTTCAACAAATACGGCACATATGAAGTGCGACTACACCAAGGTTCATTGAACTCCAAGAAAATTACTGCTTGGGTCAAGTTCCTGATTGCATTCGTGGACTTCACAGCAGCCGAACAAGAATTGGTCAACGAAACTGGCGAAGTATTCGGTGTTTTGAACACTCTTGTAAAGCCATTGGCAGACAAACAAAACTTGTTCACCGATGCAGACGCACAATATCTAAAGGCGAGGGCAACAACCCTCAGAGGAGGTCACTAACAATGTGTGGTATCGCAGGTTTCAGCATCAGCGACAAAGATCACCGAGTCATTCAGACACGGTTGTTGTCAGACAAACTGTTACGCCAAATCCAAAGCCGAGGTCGTGACGCTACCGGGGCTGTTTGGTCAGAAAATACTGAAATAGGTTTAGACCTTTACTATGTCAAAGAACCAGTCAACGCAGACATTTTCGTTGATCGCAACATTGACCTCATCCCTAAGCACACTCGTACAGCGTTGCTACACGCTCGTTATGCGACCCAAGGCTCTAAAGATAACCCTGCCAACAATCATCCAATTGTTGTTCCAGGAATCATTGGTGTTCACAACGGTCACATCGGCAACGATGATGAGGTATTCGAGACACTCGGAGTTGAACGAATTGGTCAAGTGGACTCAGAAGCCATCTTCCAACTGCTCGCCAACATTGATGACCTCAACCGTTTAGGCGAACTGTGGGGTAGGGCTGCAATCGGCTGGTATGAAGCCAACGATGCCAAAACCATGCACCTCGCTCGTTTGGATGGTTCACCATTGTGGATCGGCCATACCAAAAACAAATCGTTGGTGTTCGCTTCAACAAAACAAATCTTGGAAACTGCTTGCCATCAAGCAAACGTTGATTTGGTTCAGGTGTGGGAAGTTCCTGAGGGAATGTATCTCAAGGTTGTCAAAGGTGAGATCGTTGAGAAAAGGATGCTCATACTTGAGCAAGAGCCTGAGGATGATTGGGAGTTGGAAACACCTGCTCCCTACCGTCACCTGTCTTTCGTTGATCGTATGGACAGGGCTTACAAACTCTAATCCCATAGCCTTTACATCGTGAACTAGAGTTCGCTGGATGCGATGGATGGAAAATGCTGCTTGCCGAGGTAAGGATACGCAGGTCTTTTTCCCTTCAGAAGACGAAAAGCACATAGAGCGCAAGATCCGGGAACTGCAAGCAAAAGCCATATGCGAAGGCTGTTCGGTTATTGAACCTTGTCTCGCAGCTGGTGAAGGCGAAGAAGGTATTTGGGGTGGATTGACCGAAGCCGAACGATCAGGAAAACATCGAAGGCGCAAACTTTCTCGCCCAATGGTAGAGATGGTTACACCCGGCGAGAACCCTTGGGTTGTGATTGACGGTGAAGGCAACCATCAGATTTGGCAACGCGAAACAGAAAAAACTTGGCACGGAGTTGAGTGGGCTGTAGTGAAAAATCAAGAGATTATATATATTTCTAATAACCTGGATGACACTTACGCACGATACGGCTCTCTGATACACTCCTGATCGTCATATGGCAGGTGGACTCCCTCTCCCTGTGGGTTGCGTTTTCTCCTTTCCGCGCCCATAGGGAGCCACCAACTAAGGAGCAACTGTGGAACAGACACCGAATGCGATGGATCTACCCATCAACAGCGTTAAGCCTCACCCAGCGAACCCTCGTAAGGGCAATGTCGCCAAGATCGTTGAATCTATTAAGGCAAACGGCTTTTACGGTTCAATAGTTGTTCAGAAGTCCACGATGCTGATTTTGGCTGGCAACCATCGTTGGCAAGCGGCCAAGCAATGTGGAATGGAAACGATCCCGGCAATGGTCGTGGATGTTGATGATTTGCAAGCGAAAAAGATTTTGTTGGCAGACAATCGCACGTCTGATTTTGCTGTGTATGACAGCGATGAGTTGACTCGGTTGCTCCGGGATGTGATTTCTGATGACACTTTGGCGGGAACAGGCTTTGATGCGAACGACCTTGACAAACTCATTGCTGATGTGACGGACTCGCCTAACGACAAAAGGAAACGAAACCTTGATCCTTTCCAATACTGCTATTGGCTGGTTAAAGCCCCTACTTCTCAGCAAGGGATGATTACTGCGGCCATTGAGAAGGCTTGTAAGGGTGTTGATGGTGTCGAGATAGTCACAGCAAACAACTAATGCGACAGGTTTTCACCGAAAACAGCCATTTACGCACGAAGGTTCGTTTACGCCTGGAACTGATAGACAAGATCGGCAAGGACAAAATCCATGTGCTTGATGCGTTCGCTGGTCAGGGGCTGGTGTGGAAAGAGATTCAACGGCAACGCCCGGAACTGCAAGTAACAACGGTCGGTATTGAGAAACGCAAATATGTGAACCCCAACGTGATTATGGGTGACAACCGTAAAGCCATGAAGGGGATGGATTTGACGGTGTTTGACATCATTGACCTTGATGCGTTCGGTTGCCCTTGGGAGCAGTTGACTATTGCAGCACAACGCGCCCCTCATGTTCCTGTAGTGCTGACCCATATTTCGGTCACTCTTGGGCCTGTACCAAAAGGGCTGTTAAAAGCTGCTGGACTGCCCTCAGCATGGTATGAGTCAATGGGCATCCCTCAAGCCTTGTTTGGCCGTATGCGATGGCATTGGTGGGAAGTGTTCTGTTCCGGGCTTGGCTACACAACTTCGGTGTCAGAACTACACCTCGACAAGTCGGCGATCAAACTGTACGAATATCTGTACCGAGATTGAGGATGCTTGACCTTCACTAAAGGGTGATCTACTCTTGACCCATTATGTCAGTCGCCACATCCACGCTCCCCCAAGTCCTATTGAAACAGTATGAGCTGCTGGCTGACAGGTATGCGAACCTGGTTGCCGAATTGGAACAGGAACGTTCGCTTCGTAAGGCTGTGGAACAAGAGTTAGAAATGGCTGAAGATTTACTTGTCCGATACGAGTCGGCTGCGCCGGGGGAAACTGATCCTGTACCGCACCATGTCAATCACTTAGACGCATGAAGCGCGTTATGACATGGATGTATGAGCATTACATTCAAGAAGTTGATGAGAAAGGAAAGCCGTTAAAAAGGACTGAATGGAGGCTTGAACCATTTGAGGGTTCAAAACAAGTTCGAGTTGCTCTTTATCGGCCAACGAAAGCCAATGACTAAAAGGGTTTCAGAGTTCTCAGTTTTTCTTTCACCGAAACCGTTGATGGAACGATGGAAATACAATCCTGATCCACAGGTAATAGCAGAACTTTTAGGTTGTTCTGTGCCAACTGTGTATAAATATCTCAATAACGAAAGAAACATCCATTTCACCGCAGCTGACCGTTATGCGATACGTTTAGGTTTGCACCCGGTACTTATTTGGGGTGAAGAGTGGATTAGTCCTTCGTTACCATCGTTGAAACCGAGAGGAAAAAGAAAGAAGGTAGTGTCATCTCCCCCAACATGACCTAGAGAGGTTTTTTATGACTTTGAATGACTTACAGAACGCTCTATCATTTTTAAGCAGGGTTTACGTTGGTCGAGGGGATGAGGAACGACTGATGAAAACAATTGCAGCTTTATCAAAGGAAATCAACAAAAAGGTGAAGATTCCAGCATCAACTGGACAATAACAAAGGGGAAAGCATGAGAATAGGGAGAAGTGTGGAGGATATGTCAGAAGAGGAGTACGCCTATGTGCGTTACACCGCCAGGGAGGAAAACCCTCATGCTCGGTGTACTTGTATGAATCAGAAAAACGAAGACGGTATTTGTTCGTATTGTGAATGGGAAGAACAAAAGGTGGAAGATGATCAAGACACGGAAAAAGAGACAGATTAAGTTCTTTTTTGCAAAAGAATTGCTCACATTTTTTGACCCGGAAACAGAGGTGACGACAATGGCTGAAAGTTTGAATACCTGTCGTTACACCGTTTACAAATGGATGCAGAATGACACCAAAATCAATGAATGGGCCGCAGACAGGTATGCGATAAGGATGGGTTTACACCCAAGTGAAATATGGACTGATTGGTTTGATATTTAATATGAAAGAGAAAATACACCTAGAGAGGACAATCATGGAAGAGGAAATGTATATTGAGTCAATGAGTGAGGATGCGCGGAAGATATTTTTTCCAAACCCGGCACTTCAGTTGGATGCGATAGAGAAAAGGATTCAAACGCTCGAATTACGCATAGCCAACATCATTGAAGCCTTGGAGGATCTCATCAAGCCCAGGTTAGATAAATGAACAACATCAATGTGACAATCGCCAAAATAAACGAGGAGATATCAAAATGAAAAAGAATCCACTAATCGAGGTAGTTGAAACCCAAATCAAAATGGTTGAACAGGTTTGTGACTTCCTAAACGACATTTTGGAAGGCGAAGCATACCTTTCTCCAGCCGACGTGTTGGATGCGATTGCTTACAACGGCCTGAAATTAGATTTCACCAAAATTGTCACTTTTGACAAGTCTGACATCTCGCTATCTAGCCTGGCTTACATGGCGACCGTGAACCCAGCGTGGTTTGAGGACACTAAAACCCGATTATTGTCTCAGTCTTGATACATACTTCGTATCCGAGAACTGGAGAACCCTAGTGCCTGAACTGAATGCGAACATCCCCCCTATCGAGTGTTTTGTGCGGGGGAACTTTTTACGCAATCAGCAGGACTCATTTGACAAATACTTCCCTTGTGTCATATTTGGGGTAGCCAGTATCCCTGATCGCGCCCCTGTTTTTCACTTCCTGATGGAAGATGGTGGTATTTGGTGGAGGATGCCAATAAACGCTTTCTGTGCAGCTGAGAACACCCCGGAAGCCAATATCTACGATTTGGTGTTATGGAACTCGTTTTCACCCAATCTCACAGTCACCATATTCAGCCAGTTGACCGACATGAAGATGCGATACCTGAACCGATATAACGAACCAATTGTAGGTAACTACCTGTTTACTTTAGATTGGCACTCCCCGGAAACGAACTACCTGAACTTCGGTTACAGCGAGAACCCTGGACAACACAAATGTGGTCATGTCATCCAACGTGATGACGGCAACTATGCGATCCAACCCAACAACAGAATCACCGTATTTGACCCTTCGTTCACCACCAAAATAGGTCACAAGCTCATTGATAGACAGATCAATACACACAAGTTTGGTGTCGAGAACACCTCAAAATGGCATACCGAGGATTCCAACAGTTACAACTACAAGGTTGAGGAACGCCCCTAATTTTTGTGGCGGGGGAAGCCGTTTCAGGGCCTAGTGCCAAAACCCTCTAGGTGTAGAGTAAACAACCTTATGTGGTCATACATCCTTGGAACGCTTGGTGTCATAGCACTCTTCACTATTGGACAGAAGAAATGGTATGGATGGTTCATGGCTTTCACCAACGAACTCTTATGGATTGCCTACGGATACACCACCAAACAATATGGCTTTATTTTTGCTGCAATAGCCTACGGAACAGTCAACATCACACACGGAATACGATGGTTTCGTCAAAACAAACACCAAAACAACACACCACAAAACAAGTACACACATCTCATAGATTTCACACCCAACACCACCAAACCCTTATCCACCAACAACTAAACCCCCCTACATACACCACACATACACACACAAAACACCCAAAAACCGCGTCTCCGAGCGCGGCGAGGGTCGGCGAAAAATGTTTCAGTTTTACTGGTTGCCGGGTTAACAATCATCGTCTATTCTCGTTCAATCATGGCTCGACCAACAAAACTTACGAAAGACAAAGCTGACAAGATTGTTGATCTTGTTCGCGCTGGCAACTATGCAGAAACAGCAGCGACTGTAGCAAACGTTGGTATTTCAACCTTTTACACCTGGATGAGTAAGGGTGAAGGGGAGAAGGCTCGCTCCCCATATAAGGAGTTTAGAGAGGCAGTCCTTGGTGCGAAGGCTGAAGCAGAGGCAAGAATGGTTATGGTCATTCAGAGGGCCGCTAGTGACGGCTCATGGCAAGCTGCATCATGGTATTTAGAGCGCACTCAGCAAGCAAAATATGGGAAACAGAATCGTGTTGAACTCACCGGGGCTGAATCGGGTGCTGTGCGATTAGAAGTATCGGTCGATGAATTGGAGAACCGAATTGCTAACCTCCTCGATAAGCCCTAAAGGTCGAACCAGCCAGGATCTTGTCGAGTTCCTGAAGGATGCGAAGCCCGCAGAACGCAAGATTTGGCTTGCAACCCTTACCAGTAAAGAAAAACAGACCGTTTTACAGGTTTTGCAGCAACTGAATGATAACCCTTGGAGCCAGTATGCGAATGACCCGGTTGGCTTTATCGAACGCGGCCTCGGAGAGCAGATTTGGTCTAAACAACGCGAAATCCTTGAATCTGTAAGGGATAACAAAAGAACGGCCGTACCAGCTTGCCACGCACCGGGAAAAAGCCATCTTGCAGCTCGCATGGTTGCTTGGTGGGTAATGAGCCAACCTAAAGGCACTTCTCAGGTGGTCACTACAGCAACGTCGTTTCGACAAGTGCGAAACATTTTGTGGTCCCATATACGGAAACTCCATGCAGTACACAACCTTGACGGGGAAGCCCTTACTGTGGAATGGAAAATAGACGGTATTCAAGCAGCTTTCGGTTTCGCCCCAGCACAGTACAACGAAACAGCCCTACAAGGTATCCATGCACCGAACCTTCTAGTAGTGGTCGATGAGGCAGGTGGTGTGCAGGACACCATAGGAACAGCCCTAGAAGCCCTTATGACAGGAGGAAACACTAAATTACTTCTTTTAGGAAACCCCCCTACAGATAACGAAAATAGTTGGTTTGAAAGAGCCTGTAATAGCCCTTTATATAACACGATCCCTATATCGGCTTTTGATACACCGAACTTCACAGGGGAAAATGTAGGCAACTGCAAAACATGCCCACCCTCAGTAGGTACACACTCCCTAGCAGACCATCTAGTAGATGAAACATGGGTGAATGACGTTATTAGCGAACTAGGCGAAACCTCAGCCTTCGTTAAAGCTCGCGTTCACGCAGAGTTCCCTAAAGTCACAGGAAACCGTGTCATTCCTTCAACATGGATAGAAGACGCAACAAACAACCAAAACCCTGCCCCCGGACACCACATAAGACTCGGAATAGACATAGCAGCCGATGGTGGTGACGAGTTCGTGATCGCTAGAGCCGATGGCTGGACAGTCCAAATCATCCACACAAGTAGTGGATCAGAGAACGCAAACGCTGTAGATGTAGCCAACGTGTGCCTTCGACACATCCAACAAGCCGAATATGATGCCCAAACCCTTACAAACAAAGGGTTTCCTGACATACTAGACGGTAACTTAGCTTTACATAAGGGGTATTATGGGCAAACCAAAAACGAACACACGTTCGCCTCGGAAACCCTTATAGAATATGCCTCAAATGACCAAAAAACAGTCGAAAACACAAAAAACGAAAAAGAGGCTCTAAAACCCTTATCCCATATGGGTTTCCGAGGGGGTGGGGGGCCTGCGCGACCACCCGGAGTGGGGGGGTCACCACACATCGTTACCGTGAAAGTTGATGCGATTGGTTTGGGTTGGGGTGTAGTGGGGTTGTTGGAGATGTGGGGTCGTGATGGTTTGCATAACGCGAAAATTGTTGGTGTGAATGTTGCGGAGCGAGCTTTGGATCCTGGGAAGTTTAAGAATCAGAGGGCTGAGATGTGGTGGAATGGTCGCCAGTTGTTGCAGCCTGATCAGGATGGTTTTCAGGTGGTGCGTTTGGATGTTGATAGGCGTGTTGTGGCTCAGTTGGGTTCGCCTGATTTTGTTTCGGATTCGAGTGGTCGTATTCAGGTTGTTTCTAAGGCTGTGTTGAGGAAGCGTGGTGGTGTTTCTCCTGACCGGGCTGAGGCTGTGTTGTTGGCGTTGTATGAACCTGATCGGCGTAGGGAGGTTCCGTTGGTTGCTCCTATTGCGATTGTTCAAAGGAACGTTTGGTCTATGTAGGGTGGGGGCTTGTTTGTGTTCCCGCCGTTTTTTTGTGTAAAAAGTTTTTTCGGCTTCGCCGAATAAGGGTGGTTATGTAGTGGGGTGATGGTGTTGTTGGTATGTTGTCGGAATGTCTGATTTGGTGAAAGAGATCGCTTCTACTGTTGTCCGTATTAAGACGGAGATGCGTAAGGCTTCTGCTAAACCGAAGAAAGATAATTCTCAAGCAGATTTGTTTGAAGATGAGGGTGGCCGTAGGTATTCGCGCGCGTATCGAAGGTCTAAAGAGAAGGAGTTGCAAGCAAAAAGGAAGAGTGGCGGCCCTAAAGTTATGGGCAAAGCACAGTTCGCTTCCCGGAGCGAGGCTGGTAGGTATGCAGCAAATATGCGCTGGAAGGGTCAGGGTGCAAAAACGCCGACAGCAAGTGCTGGCAGTAAAACACCGAAACAAAAATACGATTTTTCACCCCAGGATTACAAAATGGTGAGGGATGCGATGCCGCAGCTTAGTGCTGCTGATGCCAAAAAGTTGACGCAACATTTGTTGGATAACAATGCTTTTGGTGATACGTCGGAGATGTCAAATCAGGAGATGTCTAACGAGTTCGCCTTATATTTGGATGATGCGTTGGGTGGTGGAGGTTCTTCGGCTTCGTCAGAACCTAAAGGCAAGGCCCCTGCTCTTGTTGATCGTCTTCGAGACATTACTGACAACAATGTGAACGACAATGGCGAGAGCCTTGACGATTTGAATAGCCGTTATCAGAACGATAATGAATACATCCCTTTTGAGGAGTTGCCTCAGGGCGGTTTTCGGGAGGATGTGATTGCCGCTTTTATTGATCGCAAAGCAGCTAACTATTATGACGAACCGGGTCGTTTGAAAGGGCCGTATGATCGCCCATCAAGCCAAATGACCGATAAGGGCTATGCGAAGGCTCGCGCCCATGCTTTGAAGGGCACCAGAGATAACAGCCCTTCTGAATTGGATGAGTATTGGGATGATAACTCTTCTATTTTTTGGGATGAGTATGCAATGATCACGGATCAGTATTCAACCAATGAATAATCGTGAGATTGTTCGGATGCGTACAGCATTGGCTAAGGCTGAGTTTTCTTCTCGGTCTGAAGCAGGTCGCTATGCCGCCAATCAACGCTGGAAAGGTCAGGGAAAGAGAACTGCCCAAGCTAAAGAGCGATTGTCTGAAAGCGGCAAGTATCGAATTGACCCCCAATTTGGGAAGATAATTGATCAGGGCTATTTGGATTTAGGCAATGGTCGCAAAGTTTCGGTAAAACCCACACCCGGACAGGAAGGCTATTACACAATTGATATGCCATCCCATGAAACCTCGTTTCGTGTTGCTGAAACAAACATCAAAAACAGCGATGGAACACCACAGACGGGTGCAAGTTTAAGTATCAAACCTAAGTGGAGTCCTAATGAATCTGTTATCCGTGTTTTGCCAAGAGTTCAGACACCTGAGGACATGATACGACAGATCAATGATGAGGTTCAGGGGTATGAACCACCTATTGACTATCCTGGCAAGCCTCTTTACCGTGTTGCTATCCACACAACGGCAAGTACCGATGTTCATATTGAGAAAATGGGTCGCCGGGGCTGGGAGTCGCAACTAGTTGAATCTGTGGCCGATGAGGATGGCAATGAATACGATGAAGGTTTAGAGGGTCGGACTGTTACGAAGTTTCAAACTCGATTGAAAGCAAAAGCTGCGGCCGAAAAGTTCAATGTTGATCCATATGTTGCATGGTCGTAATGAATAATCGCGAGATTGTTCGGATGCGTGTGGCCGTAGCGAAGGAAAGCCCTACTTCGTCTGCTGTCCATGTGGACACAATTATGGGCAATGAGTCCACATCGCCCCAACGTAAGAAAAAGCGTAAAAAGACTGGACTTGTTGAAGCTATTGAGTCTTTGGAAAAAGCCAAAAATGTGCCTACCGATAAAGAGTTGTATGCGCGTGTGAAGGCAGAAGCAAAAAAGAAGTTTGAGGTTTACCCTTCGGCGTATGCGAATGCTTGGCTTGTCCGGGAATACAAAAGTCGTGGTGGCAAATATAAGATTGAGAAGGCTGAGTCTCCTGCATGGCAACGAGAAGAAGGCAAAAACCCTAAGGGCGGCCTGAATGCGAAGGGTCGAGCCTCATATAAGCGTGAAACTGGCGGCACTTTAAGACCACCTGTGAAGGCTGGCGATAATCCTCGTAGGGCTTCGTTTCTTGCTCGAATGGGCAATTCCCCTGGCCCTGAGCGTGATGCGAATGGTGAACCTACCCGGCTGTTGTTGAGTTTGCAGGCTTGGGGGGCTAGTTCTAAGGCTGACGCACGTAGAAAAGCCAAGGCGATCTCTGCCCGGAATGAGAACAAAAAGAAATCCTGATTTAGCCATTTCAGGTACTTGACAGAGGGGCTAGTCTGCCCCTATACTGATCTTGTCAGGCAGGGAGCTTGACAGAACAGGAGCAAGTAATGACAACATCAACAATGAACGAAAATATGGTGAGCAAGGACAAATGCACCGAGGTGTCGCGTGAAATCAACGCGGCGATCATGGACATTTTTGCCAAGCACAACCTGAAGGTCACCAAAACAGCCTCAAAGTATGGCGACAACTACGAGTTCAAAATCGTGGCTGAAGCCCAAATGATCTCTGAGGATGGAATCAACTTGGCAAGCCCTGATGTGATCTACTACAACCGTTTCGGTCATACTGCTTGGGCTGATGGCGCAAGATGGGAAGACCGAGTTGAACTCACAGCCCCAATTGGCACGAAGTTTGAAAGCAACGGCAAAACCTTTGCTTTCGCAGGTGTTCGCTCAAGGGGTAAAAACAAGATCCTTGCAGTTGAGCAAGAATCCAAGAAAACCTTTATCTTTGCTGATGCAATGATCAGTCGGATAAACGCAAAAGCCAGTTAGTCAAAGGAGAAATATGGCAGACAACAAATCTGCCCATGTGCGTCAACTTGACGGTGAACAAACAGAGTTCACCGTCTTGTTGCCATATGGGGAGCAATTCAACAACCAATCAGATGAGGAGAAATCATGTATTTATCATCCCAAGCAAAGTTAGATAAACAAATCCAAGATCAGCGTGATGCGTTAGCAGAAGTCATTTTTCGGTTGCGCTCCAAGAAAGGATTGAGTCAGCAGGCTTTGGCCGATATCGCTGGCATTGATCGTAAGACGGTGAACCGTATCGAATGTGGTCATTTTTCGCCTTCGTTGGACACGCTTGTTCGTTTGGGTGATGCTTTCCGTTTGAAGCCAGCGAAGTTGCTCGGCTAATGAGCCAACCGATGCGTAAGTTCAACCCATTCAAAAAATGGAAGGACAACCTCCGTTGGTGGTGGTTCTTTCACGTAACAATGCAACACCGAGAAAAGGAGAAAGACAATGACTGATGCGTATTCATTTACTGTCACGGTTGCTAAACGAAGCGATTGTGAGTATCCAACTACCGAGGCTGAGGCGGCAAGAATTGTCGGCTGGCTGTTAGAGCAAGGCGCATATTTGGACATTTTGGATGTTCGCCGAGCAGAAGTGCAGTTGGTGTCCAATGTCTGAGGATGCGATCCCGGATATGGGAAACAACGCCGAGTTCGGTTGGTGTTTGGCTGTACTTGTTGGGCCGCAAGGCAAAGATCGGTTTTACGGCCCATTTGAATGCGAGTCAATTGCTCGTGCTTGGATCAAGGGTCAACCGTTCATGTCTCAGGACAGCGTAGGAATCATGCCTTTACGGAGAACCGACGTTATTCGAGAACGGTCAGATTTCCATAATCCTGCTTTGGATTGGGATGCCACCGATTTTTGGTCTGTTGTCATTCAAGGCAGAAGTCAATGATTGCGCTCGGTGAGGATTACCGAAAGTGTGGTTGTCTGATTCCAGTATTGGCACAGCACATAAACAACCCTGTTTGTGGCGATAAACCTGAGGATGATGACGAATGATTGAATCAAAAATGATTTTTTTCATTAGATGCGATGATTGTGGTCGCATTGATAAAGAATTGTATTCCAACGCTCAAGACTGCAAGGCAGATAAATCAAAGAGAGGTTGGACAATTTCTGACACAGGCTGGATTTACGAGGAAACTGCTTTTTGTGGTTTTTGTTCATTGGATAAAATGTTGGTGGGTGAACTGTGATTATCCGAGAGTTCTCTGTCGTATGCGATGGTTGTGGTCGTGTAGATCAGGATAAGTTCGCTTATTCAAGTGACCTGAAAGCAGATAAACGGAAATCCGGGTGGAAGTTTTCTAACGAGGCTTACTGCCCGAAATGTGCCAATGAAACTATTACCTGTTCAATTTGTCAGGAACTCTTGACAGATAACTAACCCCCTGTTTCTGTCCGAGAGCGCATACCCCTGCCTATATGGTGGGGGTATGTCGTTTTCTGACCAACCTGATTCGCCGTTGAGAGAAGCATCAATTGCTTTGAATGAGATGTTTATGACGATGACACAATCAGGGTTCACGGAGTTGCAGGCTTTACGCCTTGTCGCTTTTCTGATTGAAGACATGACAAACTCAGATCACGCAGACTAAAACCCTATAGAGGGCTTCTAAACAGTCCTTTACTTTAGAATGGCGAAAATGGCAGCTCAACCCGATTTCCAAGAAATAGGTTCTACCGGGCTTCAACGCACCTCAGGGTTCGTAATAGATGACTTCATAACGAACTTACGTGGCGTTCAGGGTATGCGCGTATGGCGCGAAATGTCGGACAACGATCCTGTTGTTGGGGCAATGCTGTATGCGATTGAGCGTTTAATCCTGGCTATCGAATGGAATGTTGAGCCGTTTACGGAGAAAAAAACTGATTCAATAAAGCGCAAGGATCAAGCTCAGGCTGATTTCATCAAGGAATGTATGGATGATATGAGCGAGTCTTGGCCTGCCATGTTGTCGCAAATCCTGTCGTTTTTGCCGTTCGGTTTCGCTTATTGTGAGATCGTCTATAAGAAGCGTCAGGGTCCTGATCAGAAGGACAGTCGCCGCAAGTCCAAATACAACGATGGCAAGGTTGGCTGGAGGAAGATTCCTCTTCGCGCGCAGGAGACTTTGTGGGATTGGGAGTTTGATGAGAACGGCTCGATTATGGCCATGCGACAGTCAGATCCTTCTGTTCCTAAGGGCGTAGTTTCTATCCCTATTGAGAAGGCTTTGTTGTTCCGTACTGTTTCGCCGCGCAACAACCCGGAGGGTCGCTCGATTCTTCGTAATGCGTATCGCCCTTGGTTCTTTAAGAAAACCATTGAGGAAATTGAGGCTGTAGGTATTGAGCGTGACTTGGCTGGTTTGCCTGTTGCTTATGTGCCACCTTCGTTGCTGTCTTCTAACGCCACCGCAGCTGAGGTTTCGGCGCGTAATGCGATGCAGGATCTGATCCGGGGTATCAAGCGCAACGAGAATGAGGGCATTTTGTTCCCTCTTGCCTATGACGAGCAGGGTCGTGAGCAGTACAAGTTGACTTTGTTGAGTTCCGGGGGAACTCGCAACTTCAATACTGATGCGATTATTGCCCGCTATGACCAACGTATTTCTATGATCATTTTGGCTGACTTCATCCTTTTGGGCCATGAAAAGGTTGGCTCATTTGCTTTGGGTGCTTCCAAAATTGACTTGTTCACGTCGGCTATCCAGCAGATCGCTAACTCGATTGCTGACACTTTTAACCAACATGCGATTCCTCGTTTGATGAAGCTGAACGGTATGGATACGACTCGTATGCCGAAGATCAAGCCAGGTGAAATCACCCATGTTGACCTTGGTGTTCTCGGCGACTTCATCTCCAAGATGGCTGCCGCAGGTGCTATGCAACCTGATCTTGAGTTGGACAACTTCCTACGCGGTTTGGCTAACTTGCCGAAACGAAGCGAAGAAGAGGGTGTTCCTCAGCCAGGTATGGGTATGCCACCTGAGCAGGGTGCGCCTCCAATGCCGGGTCAAGCCCCAGCCGAAGCCCCAGCTCCTGAAACCAATGTGTTTGATCAGGTTGGGCAAGGCGGCCAAGCCGAAGCTACAGGAGCAACTACCGCTGACGCTGAGGAGTAGCCATGCCTTTCGTACAGAAGCATGTTGCTCGACAAAACCACGAGTTATGCGATGAGGATGTTCCCGGCTTTGAGCCAGTTTTTAAGGCTTTTGATGACACGATAGACCCGGCTATGCAGGCCGATATCGAAGCTTTGCAGCGTCTTTATCAGGATGCGATGGGCGGTATGGGCGCGACTGTTGATCGTGTTCGTGAAGGTTTGATTCGCCAGGGGCGCGGTGATGATCTTCGTTTGTTTCAGGAAACCTTTGCTGCACAAGCAATTGAGGATTTACGTCGGTCGCTTGGTGAGGTAAGTCTTGCTACCGAGGAGCAGGTGATGGCTGAGATTCGAGCCGCTATCACTCGACTTCCTTCCGGGGTTGCGGGGGTTATGCGATTTGATAACAAGGACCCTCGCGCTATTCGTTGGGCCGAGCAACGTGCTGGGGCGATGATTAAGCAGATTCAGGCAGACACTCTCCAGGCTGTTCGTGGGGCTATTTCTAGGGTTTTGACGGGTGGTGGAGGTATCCAGCGAGCTGCAAGGGATATCTCTCGTGTGATCGGCTTACATGATCGTTGGCAGACAGCTGTGAACAACTACTACAACAAAGAGGTCACTCGATTGACTCGTATCGCCGGGTTGGAGAATGCGATGATCCAAGCCCAGGAGTTGGCTTTGAAGTATCGAGATCAGTTGATTCGCGCTCGTGCTGTCAATATCGCTCGAACAGAGATTTTGGCTGCACAGAACATCGGTCAGGTGTTGTCGTGGTATCAGGCCGCTGATCAAGGCTTTTTGGATCTTGCTACAGCGCAAAAGGAATGGGTTATTGGGCCTGATGGTTGGCGCGGGGTCAATGTTTGTCCTATTTGTTTGGATTTGGCTGGGTCGCGTGTGCCTGTTTTGAGTGTGTTTACTAATGGGGAGATTTGCCCCCCGGCTCATCCTTCTTGCCGTTGTACGTTGAATCTGATTGCTTTGGTGGGTGTTGGCGATCAAGCGGATGCGTTGACTTCTGAAGATGAGGTGGATTGATGCCTTGGCATTTGAAGTCTGAGGGCGGTCAGGTGTTGGTTGTCCGCAACCGAGATAAGAAGGTTGTTGGCCGTCATGCGAACCGTAAGAGGGCGGCGGCACAAATGAAGGTGTTGTATTCGTTGGAAAAGTCAGAGTTTTGGGCTTTGATCGAGAAGGCTTCATTTGATGGGGATAGGTCGGCCGCCGGGCGTTACGCCGCTAATCAACGCTGGAAAAATCACAAGAAGAAAGAAACCACAGGTTCTTCGGCAACCAAGGATGCGATTGTCAAAGCTTTGCCGATGGCAATGGGCTTGAAGTCAACCCCCTGGGCCGCTGGGGATAGTTCACATTTTAGATCGTTGATTGAAGAGGGTGTTTCCGAGGAAAGCGCAAAACTGGCTACAAGCGCAACTGTCACTTTGGGTGATTATGGCGATCCTGTCGTAGCGGCAGGTAATTGTGGTGTTGCATCGGTTGATGTTGGGTCATTTCTCATTATTGCTGGTGCCGCAAAAGAGGGCGAAGTTTTTATTCGCGAAGTTTATGAACCTTCTTACGGCGGTGAGGGTGGAACACACTTCGTTACCCATATTGGCCCAAAGGATTCCGAGGATGCGATTATCGTGGATTTCACTTTGAGACAGTTTGAGCCAAATGCAGATTTCCCTTGGGTGGGTACGGTCAGGGAATACCGTGAACAAGGGTATGAAACCGAGGAGTTTGTCGGCCCGGAAATGGGTGACCAAATGGACCCTATTGATGCGTCAGGCAATGTGCTGTATCCCTGGCTTCAACCGGGCTTCAAGGAAGATATGACTTCGGTATGAGCAAAATAGATTTTCGAGGCAGGTACGGTTCGGCTGGTTCTAAAGAGGTGTATTTCGCACGTATCCGAAAAGCCTTGGATTTTGAGAAGGCTTCGTTCGGCGGTGACAGGTCAGCTGCAGGCAGGTATGCCGCGCAACAGCGTTGGAAGGGTCATGTCAAGGATGCGACTAAGCCTGTTGTCAGGGAACGCAGGATGGCTGAGAAGTTTCAGGAAGGCCCAATACTGAAAAGCGGTTTTGACGGTATGGGTTTCCCGAAGATTTTGACCCCAGCTGAAGCAAAGAAACGCTTTGGTGACACCGTAAAAAAGCAAGTCGCATATTTCGCTGGTCGAGGCTTAGAACTGTTAGTCAATGATAAAACAAGCGATAAGTTGCCAACATTTGATACAGAATCTCCTGCCTATTTTGCTACTTTGCAGGCTTTGGATGATGTTTTGGATCAGGTGGATGTTACGAAGTTAACCGTTGATCCTAAGAACGGTTCGCTTCCTTTCGTGGCTATTAGCGCATTTTACGAGAACAGCGGAGACACAACTGGAGGCTATTTTGATAGCACTCGTAATGATGTGCGTTTGTTTATGAATGTGGCAAGACTTGTTGAAGAGTCGTACTCAAGTGGCCCACGATATGTTCCGGGAACAGTTCCACAGATGGCTGCAGATGTTATTCAAGGTAGCAGTTTTGCTAAGGATGATTCGATTGGCGCACGTATTGCTTACGGTTTTACTGTTCACGAAATGGGTCATTGGGTTGACTATTCATTGGGTGTGACTGATAAAGGTTTTGAAAATTACAGGTCATACAGCATCGTGCAAAGAGCGAAACGCGATGGGCGACTTGCTTTGGAAGCCGAACAAAGGTTTAGTGATTTTAGTGAAGGAAGTTCTGTTCCGAGGGGAACCTCATATTCAAATACCAATTATGCCGAAAAGTTTGCTGAGAACTTTACAGCCTGGTTTACGATGACCAAAGTAACCAATCCGACAATAACTCAATTGAAGTCGGATCTTGCTAATCGAGGCGGTTATGTTGCTGTTGCGGCAGCTTTTGAGGTTTTGAAGCAGGGTCGAATTGTGGACAATGTGCTTAATTTGCGACCTAATCATCCGATC
>Ga0209107_10000380_pt1 | contig 26471 bp, 21 predicted proteins | sample LakErihyJuly2011_2_FD_187460 | JGI IMG/M metagenome (GOLD analysis project Ga0209107, IMG submission 187460) | Freshwater microbial communities from dead zone in Lake Erie, Canada - CCB hypolimnion July 2011 (SPAdes) (version 2) | ecosystem: Environmental > Aquatic > Freshwater > Lentic >...
CGTAGTTCATGAAGAATATCTGAGACTTGTTGGGCAGGACGAATGTAGCGTCAGTAAATCCATTCTTCTGGGAGTACTGGATGTTGGTGACCTTGGTCTTCTTAGCGTTTTTGTATTCCGGCGGCATGTATTTCCAGATAACCGCCTGCTGCATCTGAATGGAGGTCTGCGAGGTTGTATGCAGGCACCACACCCTTGAGTTCGGCCGGCTGCACAGAAGCTGCATGACGCGCTTGGCTGCGTATTCCGTTTTTCCAGCGCGGTTACCGCCCATGATCAGGAGCTCGTTGCCAGACATCAGGAGTCCGTCGGCGTCATGCCAGTGGTCCGGCTCGTAGCCATGCCTGTAGGGGTCTAGCTCCTCTGCCTTAATCTTTTCTTCGCGCCGCTTAAGCACATCGACCACCCCATCTGGGCCAAGCTCGCGCGCTAGCTCAACCAGATCATCCTTTGATGGCGTATGTATTATTGGATGCCGCGTGACCATCAGCGGGTCGTCGCGCGTCCCGATATTGATCTGCTCGAAGCTCACGTGTTAGCCCTGCTGGCAAAGCCCCTTTTCCCTGCACCGAGTATGTCTATGTTCACGCCCCCCGCACTCCTACCAAACCCAACTGAAATTGGTCCTGCTACAATGTTCGGGAACTTGCCCGGAAACATTTCCGGTGACCCGTATCTGGCGCCCGCTAGGGCGCCCGCTTCGTTTTTTTCTCCTTTGCCGCCATTGCTACGCTGCCGGTGAAAGCCAGCTCGGTACTCACGACTGTGCCGCATTATACCTTCCGCGCCTTCCTCGATACCGACAGACCCGCCGTACTTGGTGTTCTTTTTCTCGCCGCCGGCGTTAATCATTCCCTGAGCGCCCATTGCGATGGTCACTCGATTTAGGAATATTGTGCTAGGCTTAAGCCCTGCCTCCCTTGACCGGGCGATGTGTTCCCTGTCTTCTTCCAGATGTAGCTTCCGCGCAAACGGCGAAAGAAGGTCCAAGTTTGCCTCGTATGGAGATTTCTTGGTAGCTTGCTGAGAGACAGCCTTCCGAGTCCGGGCCTGTTCGGCTGGGCTTGGGATCTCGAGGAGATCGTCTTCTTCGTCGGATCGTGACATTATTTACGGGCCCTTGGTTTCTCCATGGCGTCGCTTGATTGCTGAAAACAGCTTCGCCGCGCTCAAGGGCCGTTGCGAGCAGATTAGTTTCCCGCCCTTCCGGTCAACCTCTACCTCGGCGCCCGGATAAAACAGCTTGGCATTGGCGACAACGACGTTGTGGGATTTGCCGTCAATAAGGACAGACATCAGCCGCTGGTTTGGCCAGTTGGTCCGGGTAACGATGGCTATCTTAGGCCAGACATCCTGCTCGGTAGTCGTAAGCTTAAACTTGGCGAGAACCTTGAGGTAGCCGCCGTCGGTGAATATGATTGGGCACATATGAGCCGGCTTGGCGCCCTGCGTCTCACGAAACCAGTCTTCGCCTTCCTTGAGCTGAGCGCGCCGAAAGGCTATCATCTCGTCTCGGGGCAAGCCATACCGGGCTATTATCTCCTTCTCAGTCTGGGTTGTGGGATGCATAGAGGGCGTCGACGAAGGCTTCATCGATCCAAGGAGCTGGACAGATGCGGACTCCGACAAAAGGCTGGTGGTGGCGGCACTTGACGACTTGGCCGAAAACGACCTGTGCGTCGTCGTGCCAGAATCCTTCGCGCGTCAGGATATCGCAGATGGTCTTGGGCAAGTTGTCCCAGTCAGGTTTGACCGCATGTGGCAGGCTCTTGGCCTTATCGCCCTTGTTCAGGGGGAAGGCAAAGGTAAGCCTAAGCCAAAGCGGGCCCTCAATGGGCTTGTCCGGCTTGTGCCGGCGAATCTGCATGGCGAACAGCTCGCCCCAATTCTTGATCTTCGACTTGGACGTCTTGCCGATGAATTGCCGGCCATCCTTCGTCTTCAGGATTCGGAGGTCAGCTTGGTGAGTTGTCCTGATTGGCTCAATGTGCGTAATGAAGTCGATCCTAAGCGGGTCGCGGCTCACAAGCTCATTTGACATGGGCAGATTTATTGTAACACTCCCGAAGCATGTCAAACGAGAATGAGCGTCTGGATACGAACCCGAGCTCTGACCATAATGCCAGTCGCATCACTACGGAGCGCAAGAACGCGGTGATGGAGCTGCTCCGCGCCGGGCGCGGTATCGACGAGATTGCTAAAGACCAGCGCATGTCTCCCAACAACGTCATGGCCATCAAACGGCAGATGCCGGAGGTCACCGGCCTGAACGACGAGTTCAAGACCGCGACTGTCCGCAACCTCAAGAGCTTCGTCCAACAGGCCAGCCAGAAGCTGGTCGACGAGATTGACAGCTTGCATGTCTCCCAGATCCCAATCGCCATGGGTATCGCCATAGACAAGATTCTGACCCTCCAAGACCAGCCACAGGCAGTCGTGGAACACAGATTTTCCATAGACCATGCTTCGCTCGACAGACTGCTTAAATCTCGCGGCGCCGAGCTAGCTAGGGCCAAGGAGGTCGTCATAGATGCCCAAGTCGTGGTAGACCGGCCGGTGGAAACTGAGAAATACCTGAAGTGGGCTAAGGACCCTAGGGGGATTTTTTTGAATTCAGCCGATACCCCTGATGACCCGTCAGCCCCAGCGCCAGCGGCAGCCGCCGGACCCCCCCCGCCCCCTTCAGCGTAGCAGCTCAGGCCGGATAGCAGGTCAATGCGCACAACAGGTATTATGTCTAGTGCTTGTCAGGTGCTGATCTTACACCAAATGCACGTCTAACCAGCGCGGCCGCAGATAGGGGGCTTGACACAGGTGCTTCTTTAGGGGACTACCATCCGAGGGTCACGCGTCGATTATATCCCTGTCCTAGGTCAATCAGGGTCACGGAATGACCAACCGGTAGTCTGGGTCAGGTCGAGCTGTCCAATGAGCTCCTGAGGCAGCCCAGATGGGTAAATCGATGTAATGGGATGATGACCATATCCTCCATGGCATTGGGATCATCTGGTCTGTCAGTCCGGCCGGCAAAGGTTAGCTGGGGGTATGGCTCGCAAGCTCGCACATACCTGACAGCGTCGGACGTGGCACAATGGACGGCTACGAAGGCTGGCCGATTGGTCGTGTCCGATAGCTCCAACAGGTAATCCCACTTGTGCTTGGATAGCCAGAAATCCTCGCGGTGGAGTGACCGGCATTTGATCTCCAGATAGGCATGCGCGAATAGCTTATCATCTGCATGGGAGTGCCTGCATAGGGCATAGTCATGGATGGCTAATTGGCCGGATGGCACAGGGACGCAATTCCACCTGATGGATAGGAAATCAGCTACCGCGCGCTCACGCTGCCGGTCCTTGTTGGTCTCGTAGATTGGGATGGACATGTGGTACGATTAGATCTGGATTGAGATGCCATGAGACGCAAACCTAAAACCAAAAAGATAAAGCCACGCGTAAGCACAAGCCCAGCTGATAAGCTAGGGCCTGATGTGAAGCCTAAGAACCGCACTTGGTTCGATGATGTGATAGATGATAACGATGACCTAAGCGGTTGCATATTGCTCGAGCCGCGCGAGGAGCTTGACGAAGCTATCGTTGGTTGGGATCCAGATGGTAAGCACGTATACTACAGCTACGAGAAGCTGATTGCTTGCTACTATGAGGCCTTCGAAGATGAGGCCGATGAATGCGAGCGCATGACACAGGCCACCGAATGGGTGGACTATAATATTGTGCGCGGCGTGGTCTATATGGGCGATAGGCAGCCTGTGCTGATCCGCACCGGCGAGCGCATGTGATTTGACTGGGCCCTTAGCTCAATGGTTAGAGCAGTCCCCTCATAAGGGATTGGTTGCCGGTTCAAATCCGGCAGGGCCCACCAAATAATAGGTCAACTAGCTTGACATGAGCTAGGGGATGGGTCAAAACGTTTGCCTCACCCAATACTACACACATGAGAACCGCAGCAGAACTTAAGGTACGCGACGCATTGTTCGCTATCATCCACGAACACACAGCCAAGGTCGTCAAGGCCGAGACCGGGGGCACCATCGACCCGGACGCAAGCGTTGCGGCCAACATCCGGCGCAAGGAGCGCGCGATCAGCTTCAACACGACCCTCATCAATGAGGTCTACGCTATGCTCGAGAAGCTTGAGCTTCGTAACCGCTAATTTCCCATACACACATGACCACAAACCTCAGACCAGAAAAGTACGAATACACGGCCCACATCGAGACTGTCTCTATTGGCAGCCGCATCAGCCCACGCAAATACGAGTACGTCGTAGGTTGCTTGCGCGGCCCTAAGTTCATCGAGCATAAGCTCGCTCAGCTTAAGGTTGAGATCGCCAACATCGAGGCCAAGATGGCCCTCATCACCGAGAGCCATAAGGATTGGATGTGGCTCAGTAGTTGGCATCGCAATGCCAAGGACTCGTATGAGCGCCATCAGAACGATGGCCCATATTGGGTGATCGCTGGATACTGCGGCAACATGAACCTTGCTATGAAGCTGCGCGACAAGGAGGCCCGGGTCGTCAATGGCCTCTCTTGGGACGATGTACGCATTGTTCCTCTCAGTGTTCGCGCGATCAAGACTCGCGCCAAGGGGACACAATCGTGAGCGACGATACCAAACGACGCGAGTTGTTCGCAGCATTCCGCGCGCTTAGCTCTGGCACCCCAAAGGTTGTCATTGACGGCGTTGAGTATGGCCCTGATGCCATGCCCATGATTCTCGATTGGATCGAGGACATGACCACTCGCTAATTTCCACCCACACATACATGGACCCAAACAACACCAACATCTCGCCTCTCATCCGGGAGCGCGAGTTCGCAGACAACGCCAAGATCACGATTCGTGAGGTCAACGTCATTCCGACGGCTGACTATCGCAGTCATGACGGCATCAACCAGAGCCTGATCAAAAAGATTCTCGAGCACGGCTGCAATGCCGGGCACAAGATCTACAGCGAGCAGGATATGACCGACGACATCATCCTTGGCCGCTATTACCATTCGGTATGCGCGGGTGAGGAGCTTAGTGATATCTATCAGCTCATGCCCAAGCTCGATAAGCGCACAACCGAAGGCAAGAACCTGTTCAGAATGTTCACGGCTGAAGCTGAGTCTAAGGGCAAGCTTCTCATCGCTGAGGACATTGCAGCCAAGGCTAACGCCCTTGCTATTGATGGCTTCAGGCTGATGCGAGCGCTCAATCCGGCCGGCGGAGCTAAGCCTATCTTTGAGCTTAGCCTTGTGGCCACGATTGACCTCGAGCATGGCGATACGCGTATCCCGAATGTCTGCATTAAGGGTCAGCTCGATTACGTCGAGGTGCTCAACTCTGGTAAGGTATTCGTGGGCGACTACAAGACCGCGCCTCAATGCACGTTCGAAGCGGTCAAGCGCAAGTGCCGCGATAGTAACTGGGGCCTTCAGGCTTACGTCTATTCGCTGCTTGCTAGTGCTCACTTCAAGATGCCGGTTGAATGCTCGTACGTTGTGAGTGCTAAGGACACGATGAATACGCGCGCGTTCGATATCAGCCAGCAGACGCTCGACTATGGTAAGCGCGACCTGATCGCCGGCCTGTACCGCATCCACACCCAACGTGACCTTGGTCTCTCTGATGAGAAGTACCTCTGGCGCTCGAGCCTGTAATGGAACTCACACCACATGATGGCGCCGGCAACAGGTACGTAATGGTCCTGTCCGCGCCGCAGGGCGGTCTCGCCCAGATGGTACGCAACCCAGAGGGCAACTGGGTTCCTTACGCGGACTACGCTATCCTTCAAGAGGAGCTTGAGAAGTTCCGCGCGCTTGCATGCGCTACGCCGATCAGGCCTAAGGGCAATGTGAAGCCTAAGATTAATGAGTGACCTGCCATTCAAGGGCGTGTGGATACCGGCCAAGGTATTTAGTAACCCCAACATCAGCACGAACGCCAAGTTCCTCTGGAGCATCGTACACATACTCAGTAATGAGCGTGGGTGCTATGCCTCTAGGGCCACACTTGGTGCTTACCTGCATTGCACAGACCGCAACGTCCAGATGCTCATCGGGGAGCTTGTTGAGGCCGGCCTGATCACGCGCGACGAAAAGGGTGTGCTCTGGGACGTGGTCACACTCAGCTTGGAGGGTGAAGAAAACTTCACCGGGGGGGTGAAGAAAACTTCCGGTGGGGGGCGAAAGAAACTTCACCCTATAGATACAACTGATGTAAATGATAAGACTAAGATACAGGCGTATGAGCTTGGGGTGGCTATTGCTGAGCTCCATGGAGACGTGAACATAGCATGGGGTAAGTACCTTGAGGTGCGCCGGGCCCGCAAATGGACCACCAGCGTCAGCTGGATGCTCAAGCAGGTGAAATACCTGTCTGGCTTCGATCCTAAGTCCGCCATCGACGCTCTTGAGGTATCCAGTCGCAACGAGTGGCAATCTATCCATGTGAAGGCAGCCACGGGCCTCTATGGCCGCGTGGTGAAGCCGGCGCAGTCCGACAATGACCACGCCAAGGGATTCTGACATGAAACAGATCAACGACACCAAGTACCACATGCTGCCTGATGGCTCTGTGGTCCGGCCACTCAAGGCTAGGACCAAGGGCAAGGTGAGGTACTTTAACCTTCGACTTGATGGCCGCCTCAAGGCGTTCAGCGAGAAGACAATCAGGGCTATGTACAATGACGCACGAAGCTAAGCCCTGTGTGAATTGCGGCTGTATGATCCAGCCTAACGTGCTCGAGATTGCCGGCCATGTGATCAGGCTGGCGCCGGCTGAGTATTGTTGCGCGGAAGCTTGCGTGTTGGCAGCCGAGGCTATCCGCGCGAAGGAGGAGGGCATTAAGCCTAGCCCCAGTAACACGGATGGATGCCCAGAGCTGTTCAAGGATACTGATCCCAACAGGCTGCCCGAGGTGCTGCGCAACGTGGCCATGCATTGGGATCCGGCTGTGACCAAGCGGTCTATCATCATACACGGAGCTACTCGCAAGGGTAAGACCCGGTGCATGTGGTATGTGCGCAACAGGCTCAAGGGCGCTAAGCGTTTCGTACGAATCCTTACCATGTTCGAGCTTGAGGCCGACCTTGTTGCCGCGTGGGGCAAGGATAGGTGGGATAAGATGATGCGCGACCTCGTTGAGTGTGACGTGCTTGGCCTTGATGACCTTGGCAAAGAGAAGATGACCGAGCGTATGGCCTCTGTGCTGTTCGCGCTCATCGACCAGCGAACACAAGCCCTTAGGCCCACCATCATCACGACTAACCACACCGGCCAGTCGCTGCTTGATAGGTTTCCAGACAAAGAGATCGGCACAGCGTTTGTCGCGCGCCTCAAGGATAAGGACTTGTTCTCGAGCGTAGCTGTGGCGCCGGGCGTTGAGACGCCTGAGATGATATGAAGCAGAAGCGCCGGCCAGAACTTATGAGACCCGGCATGAAGCTTCTCACGCCTCTCGAAATCAGGAAGGTATCTAGCCGCAAGGCCATTGACTATAAAAGGTGGATGGCCCTGTTTGATGTAGCATGCAATAAGTGGAGGCTCATCAAATGAAGTGGCTCATGTTCCTTGCATCTGTCACTGGCTTTGCTGATCAGACTGAATGGGTGCGCAAGCTTGAGACCGGCAGCGTGTCTGATCCTGACGCATGCCTGCATACGTCGCGCGGATTTGTCATAGCTCGCGGTGCGTATGGAATAAGCAATGACGCATGGAGCGAAGTATCCAAGGCTCCATGGATTGATGCACACAATCGCTGGGCCGCGCGTAGAGCTTGTGCTGCGTATCTGGAAATCACCTACATACGTCTCCGGGCCAAGCTCAAGCGCCCGATCACTTTTGCGGATGTGTATGCCGGATACCGCTTTGGAGTCACTGGATACGTCCGAATGGGGGGCACAATCAGCTCTACACCCCCTAATTTCAGGGCAAAAGTGCAAGAATATCACGTTCCATATCAACGACTTACCAACTTTAAGTAAGTATTTGTTAAATAGGTGTTGCACGAGAGTGCACACATAGGGATAGTGATCTCCTCACCCAATAACACACATGAGCAACACCATCGAACAGCACAACGTCACCGCCGAAGGCTATAATGCCCTCGTCAGCGCCGTTACCACCGAACTCGCCAAGGCCGGCTATAAGACCGCCATCGAGGTCACCCAGCACAACAACGGCCACTACGCTGGCTCCCATGAGAAGACCACGTTCCGCGTGATCTTCGGCGAGAGCAGCAACAAGGCCATCGACGCTTACAAGGCTAAGATTGCCGCCGCCAAGGCCAATATCGCTGACCTCACCAGTAAGCATTTCATCACCACCGGCGAGTTTAGTTGGATTGATAACGTGGTTGCGCTTCCCGAGAACCCGTTCACCGCCTTTGACAAGACCGGCAACATCGTCATGACGATCCTCGGCGCAAGCACCCGCGCCAACGGCGCTATCGACTGCATCAGCTATAGCACCTACAACGTCTTCCCTAATACCGACACCAAGCGCTCTTGGGATGGCAATGTCACGGAATGCCAGCGCACCAGCGAAGCTTCTACCGGCAGCATTAAGAGCTATCAGGGCCGCCCGATCAACCCGGAGTCCACCGCTAAGCGCCTTGTTAAGCTCCTCGCCGAGAATTTCGGCCATCACTTCTCGACCAACGTCTATACTGCGGCCACGTTGACCTCCGCTGAGCTTGCTAGGCATCGCTCTGCTAAGGCCACTGTGAACGCCGAGCAGGCTTGCTTGAAGGCCAATGCCGCCATCCTCGCCGCCCTTATTCCTAACTCCAAGGTAGCCTCCGTTGAGCGCAAGTACCGGGGCGCCGGTGTCGGCGACGATGTTCAGATCAAGTTCAACATCAGCCTTGCTGACATCAGCAAGCACCTCGTCAACAACGAGCAGTATCCTACTAACGCTCAACTCATGGAGGCCGTCGTCGCCATGATCAAGGCCGCCAAGTAATTTCCATCCGGAAAACCAAACCCAAACCAAACACACACCACACACATGGCCTACATCAAGCCAACCAAAGTCGTCTCCCATGAGGAGATCCACAACATGATCCGAGAACTCCACGATCCCATGATCGAGGTGCTCGGGAAGCGCCACTCGGAGGTTAACCCCTTCGAAGACATGCCCGAGATGATCCGCATTCACAATGCGACTGTTCTCGCTGTTGAGGACCTCCACAAGCGCGTCGCCGCCCTCGAAGCCATCATCAACGCTAAGAAGGCCTAACCAACCAGCCCCCGAAAGGGGGCACCCTTTACCATCATGGACGATATCATCAACAACGCGCTCAACGCGCTCCACACCAACAACCAGCTTATGGCTACCCGGGCTGAGCTTGCCACCGCGCAGGAGAACTACCATCTCCTCAATGAGCGCGTCGCCAAGATCATCGCGGCACAGGAGCTTATCAACGCCGACTTCGAAAAGCTTCGCGTTAAGATCGGTGAGCTTCAGGCCGCCGGCCGCGCGCTCCACAAAGCTGCGTCTACTGACAGCGACGTATCCACGGCGCTCACACAATGGGAGGAAGCCGACAACAATGCGTCCGCATAAGCGTCACTTCCTTACTGTTCGACTCAACCCGGCCGAGATCAAATCGCTTAAGCGCCTCGCTAAGAAAAGCGACTACCGCACCACCAGCGGCTTGACCACATTCCTTCTTCGCGCCTTCCTCGCCAAATTCACCCAAACCAAATAACTCCCACCATGGACATCAACACCAACAACAAGCTCAGCGCCGTCGCTTCCACGGCTCTGGTCAAGGCTATCAGCGAAGTTCAACCGCCAAAGTTCGACGCGAAGAACCCCCACTTCGGCAACAAGTATGCGACCCTCGGTTCGCACATTGACGCCATCAAGGGAACTTTTGCCAAGCACGGCTGGACTATCATCCAGCACCCGTCCTCGCACAGCGGACAGGTAGGCATCAAGAGCATCTTGCTCCACGTCACCGGCGACCAGATCGAGTTCGAGGCCCACATCCCTGTGGACCCGGCCAAGATCGACGCGCAGAAGGCTGGCTCGATCTATAGCTATCTTCGCCGGTACGCATTGTCGGCCATCGCAAATCTCGCCGCAGAGGATGACGATGGTCAAGGCGCGGTAGAGAGCTTGACCAATAACTACAAGCCGGTTGATAAGACGTCGTACGACGCTCCGGCCAAACCCAAGCAGGCCCCGACGTCCGTTAAGGGCGAGTGGCGCAACGCTATTCTCCACTTCGGTAAGAACAAGGGTCAGACCCTTGGCCAACTCCCAGCTAACAGTCTCGACTGGTACGCTAAGGAATGGCAGCCCAAGCCTTACGGCGACAAGGGCATCTCCGAAGCTGACGTGACGCTCCGCAACGCGCTCGACGAATACCTCAAGGCCAAAACCGGCCCGGGCTCCGTCGACACCTCTGACGAAGTTCCGTTCTAATAGCCACGGCCCTGTCGTTCAACGGATAGGACAGGCGTTTCCTAAACGCTAGATCTAGGTTCGATTCCTAGCAGGGCCATAACTTTCACCCACACCAAACACACACATGATCAACAACACCAAAGACGATGGCTCTTTCGCCATCAAACAAATCAAGACCACCAGCGGATACTCCGCGCGTATCAGCGCGACGGATCACCGCAAGTTGTACGCCCGCAAGGCGGACCTCGGCATGGGCTACGGCAAGTCGGTTCACGGCATTCTCAGTGCCGCTGTTCCTGCTGCGCTTTACAAGCAGATCGTCATCACGGCGCGCGAGGAGAAGATGAACATCTCCGACCTCATCCGCCGGGGTGTCATGAGGGAGATCGGAGCCATCAGGCTTTCGCGCTCTCTTAATCTCGACCCTGCGGTCTACGGCGCTACCAGCACCCAATTCCCGGCTCCTAAGCCCGTTCGCAAGAGCAAGGCTGAGAAGAAGGCCAAGGTCGAGGCTCGCAAAGCCAAGGCTGAAGCTCAGGGTGCCATCCGCGAGCTCCGCAAGGTGCTTAAGAAGCTCGCCAAGGGCTGATTTTGCTCAGGTGGCGGAACGGCAGACGCAACGGCCTTAGGCGCCGTGGCCGACAAGGCGTAAGGGTTCGACTCCCTTCCTGAGTAGAGGTCCGACGAAAGTCGGGCCTCTTTGTTTGACGGGTAAGCCGAGGGCCACACCATGCCCGGCACAGAGGGATGGCAGAGCGGCTTAATGCGTCGGTCTTGAAAACCGAAGTCGGGCAACCGGCCGTGGGTTCGAATCCCACTTCCTCTGCGCTTCAGGGCGGGCCGACTTGCGGCCCTTTAAGGCTTAGCCACCCCACACGCGATCTCACAACCAACAGAGATAGCGTATAGAGGGCCCTAGCCGTGTCAAGGGGACGGCTTTGCGTTAGTCCTGTCCCTAACCCAGTCCCAAGCATACCAGAGCGCCAGAAGGGCAAGGCCACTCAGGGTGCAGGCCACGATTATGCCAAAATATTCCGAGTCTATCACGAACGGGACTGCGCCCATAGCTATGCCACAGCCAAGTAATGGAAGGCCGGTCTTTGGGCCCATGAATATCATGCAGGCTGCGCCCGCCGCCGACATGGCTATGCCGGCCAGAGTCCATAGGTTAGCTGACGCGTCTTTCTTGACCCTGACCATTTCGTCTTGGAGCTCTACGATTCGTTTGTCGCGAGCTTCAATCGCGGCCCTGTTTGTTTTTACCTGATCCTCAAGCTGTGCCCATTCCTTTTCTACCTGCTTCTGTTTCTCTGCGGCCTTCTTGCGCTGAGCTTCATATTCAGCTGGCGTGGCCTTCTCACTACGCTGGCGCGCGTAGGCAAGATCACCTTCCGTAGCCTTTGGTAAGCTTGACGCAGCTACAGAGAGCTCAGATTCGACGACAGCTGGCTTGCCGGCCGCATTAGCTTCCCGCGCGACGACGACAGCTGCAGCTACGCGAGAGTCTATCACGTCGATATCTTTACCCACTTGATCAAGTGCGGCCAGCTTGGGGGCTGGCTCAGCTGCCGGTAGCTCTTTGTCAGGGCTCTTACACCCAACAAGCACAGACATGGACATTACGACCAAGGCTATGCGAGAGGACTTAAGCACCTTGGCTATAAGGCCTATGGCGACTATCACACACGCGACAGTCAGGGCCATGGCCATGTCACCGCTTGTTTCGAGCGCGCGCTGGGCTGCGTTTAGGTTTTGCTCGAGATTCTTGTCGTCGCTTGCAACCCCGCTGTCCGTCAGCAGAACCACCATCGCACTGGTTGAGCGGAGGGAGCTTAATACCGATTGAACGACAAAGCTTGTATAGACCGCACAGGATGCGGCCATGGATAGTATCACGAATGTTGCCCATAAAAGGTTACTTCGATCGTCTGCGCTTTTTGGTGGTCGGTTTTGGTGCATGTTTGATTTCCTTTTCGCCGCGCGCGCGGACGTATTTTATGAGGTACTCCATGATCTCTGGAGCAACTGCGCCGGCGGCGCCTATCGAAGCATAAAGTGCACCCTTACTGGTGATATAATCCTGAGCAAGCAGTCCAACGATGGCTGCGGTTATCATAGCTGCAGCACCACGTCTGACGATCCACGCCAATGATAGCGGCTCGTCGCTCAAAAGAATTCTGGCGCACATGGCCGCACCTCCGAGAATGCCGGAGATAATTCCGTCTTTAGCCAGTCCGGCCATATCAGGTTCAGCGGCGCTCATCACGTTCTAGGGTTGGCATCATTTCACGTCGCTTAAGCAGGAAAGCCAGCCTCTTGACGCCATTGGTACTGATTGACTCGCCTCCGTTTACATCCGCGCCGGTAATTTGCATGAGAGGTATGCCTTCCATAACCCTACGCCTGAACTGGATTTCTTCTTCCTTGGAGCGAACTAGAGGGCTATGCACAAGCGTAGTGGTGAGGGGGTTGGTCATCCTTATCACATATGCTGCTGATGCAGCCGGGTCTAGGTGGGCCCTCGGGAAGAATAGCTTCACTAGGCCATCGACATGTGCCTTGTGCTCTATGCCTGCGGCGAGGGTGCCTGATGGATCGGGCCTATACATCAACGGCTGTATGTTCCTGTTCATTGGATTAATGGAATTACCATAGGGCTGAAGTCCGGCGCCCTTGAGCTCAAACTTGTCGGCAACAATCATTGGCGTAGTTGAAGATCCAACTTGGTCTTGGTTTATCATTCCGCGCTCTATTAAAGCGAGGGTCACAGCCTTGTTTGATTCTCTGCTTGGCGCCATGGCGTCCCCGGCCATTCCAGACGGCATATTTTCACCGGCGAATTTCTCGTTAAGCTGAGGACCTATTAAACCCCTTTCGATATACTTAGCACGGATGGCTTCCTTGATCCTAGATAGGTCCATGTCACCAAACACGCTTTCGTCAGTTCCCGTTGGGAAATGCCCGGCGAATTCTTTCATGATAGACGTAGGAGATATCGTTCCAAAGTCTACGTAAGCTCCAGCCGGTCCAAATTCCTTAAGGAACGTGCGGACCATCCAGTTGTTGCCCTTGTACTTGGATGACCGCAGATACCTTTCACGGAACGCCTCAAGCTGCCTAGGGCTAGCCTGAGTCTGGTCTATCTTTTCGATGACTTTGCCACTCGCGTCAGATAGCACCAGCCAGTTGCCATCAACATTGACAGAGGGGCGGTCAAATGAATCTAGCGAGTAGTTAAGCTTGAAGGCTTCTGTCGATCCGGGAACGGCGAGCTCTAAGGCGTATTGAGGCAGGCCATAGTTAGCTATGTAGCCCCATCCGGCAGAGTTCGAATTGGCACCAGCTGCCACAAATAGTCCAGCCTCAGAGCCGACTTTGGTGGTTATCTTGTCGGTGTTAGATTTATTGACCACCTTCTTGCCCTCATAAACATGCACCCTGTTTGATATAGGGCCGTACAGGTTTATTGGGGCGCCAGTATAGGTGCCGACGCGTCCCCGATAAGCCATCATCCAGTCATCCGGGAAGGCCTTCTCTGCTTCACGACCAAGGGCCATAAGGGCTATTTTAAAGTGGTCAGCCAGCTTGCCCTCTTGACCTCCGTGGGTGAACACCTTGCCACCAGTAAGCTCACCAACGTGTTGAGCTACTTCAAGCGTGGCCAGCCTGTGGAAGAATCCAGAGTGAGGCCCTTCTGGCCCGTTGACTGACTTTCCGGTATTCTTTTCCCAAGCCAAGATGGCTCCACTAACATACATGGTCATATCTTTAGGCATGCCCGCATCCCTGAGTGAGAGCAGGTGGCCTTGTGATCCGCCAATCCTAAGCCAGCCTGCAGGCGTGGATATGCCTCCGCCGCGCTGAATCTGGTAAGTGGCATCCATGATTCCCATGCCGTGCTGGCCATGGTTCATTGAATCCAGCACATTCATTATCAGCTGGCTGGTTTTGTAGGCGCCATCTTCGGCAAACGGCATGACATCAGGGAAGACAGTTATGTCCTCTACTCCATCCGGCATGGATACATGGCCGCTCTTATTTGGGCTAAAGGTTTCCTTAACCACCTTCCTCATGGCGGCTATCTCGTCGGCCTTCCTGTTGGCGGCTTCCAAGAACTTAGGGCCACCAGACATAGCTGAATAGATCTCCACCACGTTTTTAGCAAAGTCGCCGGCCGCGCTTCCATTGTGCCTGTGGTATGGAGCGGTGTATACGTGTATGGCGCTATTGGCTACGCCCATTTTCTTTAAAGCCATAGCATAAGCCACAAATTGCTCCTTGGTATCAAACGTCCTGAAGGTGACATTACCAGCTGTGCCAAGGCCAAGTTGGCCGACAGGATTTACCCTTACCCATACCTGACCAAAGTCACCTTTAACTTCTGGGCAATTTGCAAGCGTGTCGCCTACTTCCTGAGGTGTAGTATCAACATCTAATGCGACTATGGTTGCCTTAAACCTGCTAGCTAAGGCGTTCTGGCTTTCATGCAGAACGTTGGAGAAGCTTTTTGCGGCCTCGGAGTGAGGCCTTGCCTGTGCTGGCCTGCGCTTAAGCTCGTCAAGTATGATCAAGACCGACTTGCCGATGTATGACTTACTGTCCGCGTAATCCTTTCGGATGCGCTCAATAGTCCTATCAACCAAGCTTTCGTAATCTACGGCGCCGGTTCCATCTATGTGGCCGCCAAGCTCTGTCGCCAGCTTCTCATCCTTGATCATAGACCGGACAACGTGAGTGGCAATTAGGTCTCCTATCTTTGAGCTATTGCGCCCAATACTAACCAGCTCGCTTACAAACCTATGCATTTCTCCGGTAGCCCCAGCAGCCTCAAGCATATCGAGCTCCTTCTTCAGGGCGTCTAGGCCTTGGTTTCGCATAGCCTCTACGCCTCGATTAATAATGGCAGCCGTCATCTCGAGCTGCTTTTTTGCAATCGAAGCCACGCCATCAATGGTCCGCATGTCTCTGAGCAGTTTTTCTTTCATTTGCTCAGCCCTTGGGTTGCGCATTGATAGGTCCGCATGCTCAGCGTTCGTTATGTTTTCGATCATGCGCTGCTTCATCTTTTCGTACACAGCATTCTCTACGTTTTCAGGCGAGAAATACGGGTAGCTGCGGATGGTGTCTATAAGCTCATGATCAAAGTCATAGACGAACACCTCGGTAGGAGATACCTGACCATTAGTCATGCGAGATATGGATTCGCGAATGCGGTCAGGAACCTTTGCCGTACGACCAGTCCTCCTTAGTAAGGCCGGGACAGCTTCATGCATCATCGAGCGCTGGAAGATGTCAGTCTGATCTAAGAACAACCTAGAGGACAGGATATCAAAATCTTTGGTGCCAGTTGATATTCCTCCGGTGCCGGTACCGATAATGGTAGATAGCTGCTCTGCCGCCTTCCTGCTTGAGTCATTGGCAAGAGCTAGGAGGTCCTTGTATTCCTTATTGAGTTTAGTCAGCTCAGAAGACCTGCCAAAAGCCTCTTGCTCAGCAAGGGTGACGGGAAGGAACATGTCCGGGTCGCTATACGGAACTATCTTATCAACCTTCTGGAATATGTCTGACTGAATTTCCTCGAGCAGCGATATAGGTTCGCGCCTAAACGCGAGTGGCAGGTCTCCATTAGGATCAATGCCGGTAAGCGTAGCAAAGCCGTCTATGCCCAAGGCTGAGGTCATCATGCCCCATCCAGTCCTTGAGTGGCCAAGCTCATAGGCTCCGCCACCACCAGACATCGACGAGCTGCCGGGCATAGCCTTTTCAAAGTGCGTCCCGTGGTTCCTATTGTCGTCATGTGCCATCCTCTTGCTAGTTGCGAGCCTGACCGCAGCCACCCGCTGTATAGTCTGTTGCAGGGCGATCTCGGAGGTGTACTTTTGCTTTTCAGCGTCAAGCTCTGGGCCCGGGGTCATCCTGCTTATCTTTTCCTTACGAGCCTTTAGGTTGTCGCGAACCTCTTTGAGGTAAGCGGTTATGTCGGACAAGCCATCTTTGTCTGCGTACCTGACGATTGCTTGGTGGTGCGCCTGATAAGGCGAAGCTATGTAAGTGGTGTACGGGAAGCTTCCGTAATAATGCATGGACTGACCTAACGAGTCTTCCATGTCAGAGCCCCATCCAAACCCGATGGCCTTGCCAGCTTCCAGAGTTGTAGCTAGCGCATTGGTTGGCCTCGTTGCCGCGTGGGGCATGTTAGGGCTTACTAAGGACGAGATGTATGGCCCTATTTCATCAGCTACAGGACCAAGTATAGCCCTAATTGCAGCGTCGGAGGCGAGCGCCTTGATCCTGTCATTAACCGCATGACGCGATTGCTCGAGCTGCCTGAAGTCGTACGAAGCAAACGGCTCCCCTTCCTTGGCCACTATTTCCGCAAGCTTGCCATGAATAGTGTCAGACAGAGAGACTGAATCTATCCTGTCAGCCCGGAAGACTCCGATCTTCTCTGCGAACGACCTGAGATGCCCTTCAATAAAGCCAACCATTTCAACCAGCTTGGCCTTAGTTGCCTCATCGGCTCCCTCACTAGAAACCTTTTCGTACAGCGTGGTTAATTCCAGACGCTTAGATAGCAGCGCATCGACGGCCATCAACTGGTTCGCCCTGCTCTGAAGCCTTGAGTCGTGTATGAATGGAGGTACGAAGGTGTTATTGCCAAGGGGCTTGACGCTCTCCTCTGGGTTGAACCCAAGCGCTGAAGCCTGTTGTGCAGCATGCATTAGGTACATGGCCGGCTCCGACCTGCGCATGGTCGGATATACTGCGGCCATAAATTCAGCCATGTCCTGCCTGCTAAACTTGGCGGCCGGGTTGTTTGCAAGCAGGTGCCCAAGGCCAGTCTGCCTTATCTCGGCCTTTGATACGCCATTCTTGGTCAGCAGGCTGAACCATTCCGTACCATTGAGGTACTGGAAGTCCCTATTGTTGCCCGGCAGGCCACGGATGATGGCGTTCATCGCCCTTGATCCAAAGTTCATAACGCCTTGAGGCAGGCCGAAGTTCACCTTCTGCCTTACCATGTCTTCGAGCTCAGGGATTGAGCTGCCAGTAATCTGCTCAAGCTTTACAGCAGGAGTGTCAAACTCTAGATGGAAATTACGGCCCAAAGCTTTTCCGACCTGTCGAGCTTGCTGGACGTCCATAGCCACATCCAAATCACCCACGCGGTACTTGCCTGTTCCCTCTAGCTCGCCCGAGAAACCAACAGACGGCTGCAGTCGCTCAATCTCTCTGACCTTAGCTTCCGCGAAGAACTTGCTTCCCTTACCTTCGTCTGGCCTCTCAACGACCCTGAAATCTCCGCCGGCAAGCGATCTAAGCACAGATGCCTCAGTCATACTTGACGCTAGCTTATTTGAGAAAGCAATTGCCTGCGCCTCAGTTTTAAAAGCGATAGCCTTTTTCCCGATTTGCAATCCTCCCTCAAGCCCAAATGAGCTTGGGTGATTCATTTCCACAATGTATGCGCGGAAATTATCATCCTTCATGAAGTTGGTGCGCTTCCATATTTTAATACCATGAGCAGCCTTGGCGTCCCACGAATGGGCTAGCAGGTCTTTTCTGCCCGGGAACATCTGGGATATTGCTAGACCAGTGTCTCCGTTCATTGAAAGAGTCCTTTCAGTGTCCGGCAGGAAGTAGCCACTTTCTCCGCTTATTATTTTGTGCGCGGCAAGATATACGTCATCCATCAAGTGCGGATCAACTGACAAGCCCATCTGCACATTGTCCTCAAGTCCGGCCAATATGCCTTTAGTGTAGGCTCCAGACTGACGGCTTGGGACTATGCCAAAGTCACCATCCATCTGGCTCATGGTGAATATGCCTCGGGCTTTCGCATCTCCCTTAAATATTTCTTCGTGTCCAACGTTAAGCCTATGCTTTCTCTCCCTAGTAGCCGACTCAACGAAGGCGCCACCAAGGGTTGGCTCAACATGCATAGCCATAAGTATAGCGGCTAGGTTTTCAGTTGTAGTTCCGGCCGGAAGAATGAATGACGTGTACGAGCTTGGCCCATTTATGTCATTCATGGTGGCAGCGTGGAAAGCCCTGCGCTCAATTGGGATACGCGTGTCCAATAGGAAGGCCTTAAATTGATCCCTTTCCATCGCCCCTAGGTTGTGCCCGGGTATTCCTTCTAGCACTGGCTGCATCGGGTCTATTTTCCCGCGAGTGTGGTGCATGCCTCGAATATCGCGCACAGCGCTGTCGATTATAGCCTGCATCATCATCGGGTCCTTTTGCGAGAAAGCGGAAGCAAGTGGGTGCTTCATCATGCCAAGGAAGTCAGAGGTCGTAGCCTGAGACTGCATGTTGCCCGGTATCAGCAGCCCTGAGTTCGGGTCATATCCAACGCCTTCGGAAAGGCTGAATCCATAACCAGCCCTTACAGCACCCCTGACCTGATAGTCTTGCTTATAGCCAAGATGGTCGCCGGTAAGGTTGATCATGATACGCCCATCAGGAAGGCGCTTCCATGCGTAGCCCTTCTTGGGAGCAAACTCTCCAGCCCTGTGGGGGTCTGATATGTAGCCAGTTCCGTAATTAGAAGCAGGAGGGGGCTGAGTGAATCCCCTGAGCCTAGACGCCTCCATGGTGAGCATGGTAGGCTGTTTCTTTTTATCGTTTCCGTATGCTTGGAATGTGGTCTTGCTGATAGACCTCATTCCCCTGCCGTGGAATTGAGCAGAGGCCTCCAGTACGCCCTCCGCAGAGTTAAAACCGCCAATCTGGGATACGCCTAGTCCGCCGTAAGAAAGCTGCTGGCCGGCTGGAGCTATCTCAATGGTCTTAGCTCCATCCTTTTGGGCTCGTCCGATAATTGACTCCTGAACGAATCCGCGAATCACGCTAGCAGGGATCGCGCTTCGTCCTTGGTTGCCGAACTGTATCTGTACGTTGCCAGACTCCATCACAGGCTCCCTCTCGATTAGATCAATAGGGTCCTCGGACATGAACATGGCTCCAACCGCGCCAAGGCCACCATCGTAAGGCTTGGCCCGGAGAGGCTCATAATTAGTTCGCATGTATCTGCCCGGCTCCAAGTCGTCAGCTCCTACACCCTCGTAAGCTGCGTCATCGGCCCACCTTCTAGCTTCTCGAACATCCGGCTCTAAGATCGAAGTATCCATTCTCATAGGCTCAATGCTGCTATGATCCGTGAGCCTAAAGACGCCACGCATGCTTCCTCCATGAAGGGAGGAGTCTATCACAAACCCCTTCGTGTCGTTATCTGAGTGCGGAAGCGTATATTTACCGGTAGTCGCGTTTCGGGAAATTATTGGAGTAGCTCCATCAATTTCTGATAGACCTTTAAGGGCCTTGACCATGACTTCTTGGTACGCGCTAGCATCGATCCAGTTGTTAGTGGTAGCTAATGCCTTCTTGAGGGAAAGGGGACTAAGCCTGTCTTTAGCTGCTGCCCAGTTAAGGTCATAATCACCCCTTCCTCCAAGAAGGGTATTTGTGTCCGGGTTAATGCCAAGCACGTCATGTATGAACGTGTTCGCATCCATGCGGTCAATTACGTCCCTTTTAGCTATAGTACCGACGGCGGCTTCTATGGCGAGCAACTCAGCCTTATTGAAGTTTACCCCAGTCTTGCGAAGCGACCTGATGGTTCGCTGCGTCTCAGCTAGTCCGGTTAGCGTGGCAAACTGCTTTATGGCATCAATGCTCATGCTGTTAAGCATGCTTCCCTGCGACATCCGAACCATGGATTGGAAGTCGTAATTGTCAGACTCCGTAGCCACTCCACCTATCACCTTGGCTAGAACTTCCATGGACATGGGTGAAGACATGTCGCCAAATGAGTTCATGAACGGCCTGCGCATGTGCGCTACGCTCATGACTGCCATCGCTGCACTCATCGAGGAGATTAAGGACAACTTTTGGGAGTCACTTACTTCGGGCGCTTTTTCCGCAACGTGCCAATGGTACCTAGATTTGTCTGCCTTAAGCCACATCCTCAGCTTCTTTGAGAGGGCCGTGTTCCTTGGCAGGTGGGTTGCTTCTAGTAGCTGCGCGGCAGCAAGCAAAGGGATGGTGCCATCTAACGTGTGGGCTATGTTGCGGATAAATCCGTTCTTATAGTACTCCTTATGGATTAACGTCGGGAGCGAGTCCTTGCTATCAAATGATCTGCTTACAACGTACCTAATCAATCCGGGGTCGGTGACAACCTCTCTATCGACAGAGAAGCGAGTTCCGGCTTCGGCTGCAAAGTCTCCAAGTATCCTAGCGATACGAGGTATGCGCATTTGCAGCATCTTTTGCTCATAATCGGCGCTGGTGTAATCAAGGTTTACTACACGCTCGGCGCCCTCGTCGTCCGCTTCTCGTACAAACTCAGCGAGCAAGTTGTGTCCGGTTGCGCTAGTCCTCGCCACCACCCTAAGGGGCTCTGAGGCTATGGCCTTTTGCTTTTTACTGGCGGTGGTGCTTGTGAGCCCATTGAGAAGGCTAGCCGTGTGCGGCTCCATCGTAGAGCCGAGTGCCTCATACGCGGAGGTGACGACCAAAGCTCCCTCCCTAGTGTAGTGCCGTACCAAGGCCGCCTGAGACTGAGGCTTATAGCCTCCCGCGTCACGTCGGTCTGTGGCCGGGATAGAATCCCAGCTTCCTTGATCGATGCCCGTAACATTACCAAGGCCGATATTGTATGCCTGCTGGTCGATGGTTTCTGCCATGCGCAAGAAGCCAAGAGCCTTGGCCGATTGCTCGCCTATGTTTGGCTCGGTCAGGATTCTCAGCGTATCAGGGTTGGCTAGCATTAGCTCCCGCATAGAAGCGCCCCTGATCCTGCTGCTGCCGGCCAAAATTTGGATGCGCCTATCAAGCCCTTCTTCTCCGTCCATGGAGCTGATGTACTTAAGCAGGTCATTGGCCCTGATTATCAATGCGCGCTGCGCAAATTGGGCATGCCTAATGTAGGCTGGCACCTCAGAGTCATAATCCGCGTTGGGGATTTTTGACTCATACAAGGACGTACTCAGGGAGGCTTCTGCTTTATTCATGCCACCTTCCGCCGACCTTAAACCTATCGCTATCTGTTCGTCTCCGTTAGTAATGTTGACTGTGTCAGGCACATCTGAGCTGGGCCCAAAGGTTATGCTCCTGTGCATATTCCTCAAAACCTTGTCGGGCTTGTAAGCAGTGTCGCTTAATGCCGGTACTGCCGGATGGACGCTGGTGCCAGCCATTACCGACTGTAGTCCATAGGCCCTAGCCGAAGCTGCAAAAGCTTCAGACGCTCCACCTACCAACCCATGCAAGACAGAGCCAGAGGAGCCTTCACTCATGAAGGGTGATCCGATTCCTCTCCTAACTAGGGTTTCATTGACAGTAACGCCGTCATAGAACGACCTCTTGCCCTGACTCATCATCTGGAACTCGCGCGAGCTTAGCTCAATACGCTTTTGTCCATCTTCGCCAACCCGAGATACCACGACATCCTTAAGGCCGGCGGTCAGCGCTTCGGAATAAAATGCAGCCAACATCTCTTGGAACCTTTGAGTATGACTGGAGCCGGCGATAACTTCTCCAGTATCCCTGATAGATTTCTCCATCTTCTGCGCTAGCTTTTCAGCGAAGGGAGTAAGCTCTACGAGTAGACGCTCAAGTCTAGATGCGAACCTGTAATAGGCGCTTGCTGGGGTTATGAAGTCCGAACTATTTCCGCGCCTCGCTTGGCCCATTGCATCAATACTTGTTTCAACACGGATATTCATACGAGCTACATCATCTCTATCAGTGTATCCACCTCGATCAGTGTGCTCCGGGAACCTATCAGCCAGCGCGTTAGCTATGCGCTTAGCTAGGTCTTTGCCGGCCTGACCTCCAACAAATCGCTGTATGTACTCATTAGCATTCCAGTTAAATTGTATGGTTTCCACGATCGCTTCCATCAAGAAGAACCTTCCAGCTCCTGCCTCTGTGGTGCTATCAACTTTAAGCAACGATCTGAGCGGAATTGCGCGATCAGAGTTACTGTTTCCTCCGCTTAACGACTCATTGATGAACGCCCTCATGCACGGGGCGTAGTAGTTAGGAGCGTCCGGGTTCATCGCTGCCCTATAAAGCTTCCTAAACTGCTCCGCGCTATCGACGCCTGACATTATGTCCCTCATGATGGCCGGTATGGTGTTGCCCCTTCCGGATACATCTAGGAGCGGCACGTCATGTATCATGGCGATCATGTCGGCCAGCTCTCCTCGCGTAAACTTAACGCCCTTAAAGTTCTTTTCGATGTGGTCCAAGTGGGCCACGTTAATGTCCTCGTACGAAAGGCCGGCAGCCCTGAAGGTCTCGACGATCTTGTGGGACTCAACCACTTCCGGTATCTCAGCCTTGTAGATGGCGTTGAGCGCGCGGCTGCTCATTCCGATATGCTCCTCGATGACATGCTTGGCGCCCATCGCAGCAGCGATGTCCGAGATAGTCACAGTCTTGCCTCCGTCCCTGCTTATGCCGCCAAGGAAACCCATGTCTCCGCTTTGGTACATCTGGGTCGGGATGAAGCTCTTATCCACAAGCAGCTTGCCGAACTTTATTACATCCTCTGAGTCAGCGTCCTTGGCATTTCCAAATAGATCAGTCCTTTGCTCCTCGGTAAGATTTCGGCGCGCAGCAGATTCATCGTGCTTAGCCCTGATGACTTGCTCCTGATTGGCCGCTAGGTTTCTAACGTCTCCACCGAATTGACCCAACAAGGGAGAGCCTTCAAGGAATCCAGTCTCGCTAATGTATACGGGAAGGCCGTCATCACCAATGTGCCAGCCCCTAGAAGTGTACATGAGCTTGCCTAGGTGCATGAGCTCGGCGTTGGCCTTATGGACGTAGTGACCAAGCAGGCTTGCCCTAGCCAGCATTCGCATACCGCCGGCGAATAGATTGTTCGCGGACTCTCCAAACGGGCTGACGTTCATTTTCTCCGCGCCCACACTTCCCCCGATCATGTTTAGCTTAGGAGGGTTGCGGAATATGCGACTAGCATTCTGCCCAAGGTTTTCCCCATTGTTGCTAGCCAGCCTAGCTAGGCGCTCGTAAGTATTCTCGGCCACCTTGCGAGGGGAAGCTGCCAGCTCAGACTCAGACATCCTAGACCTGTCTGCGGTCACATTAGACATTATCTCGTCCGGGTCGGTGCCGTAGTACACGCCCTGCAAGAGCCTCATGTATGTGTTGGCAGCCTTAAACCCCCACGGGGCTTTTATGGCATCTGCCTCGTCGATTATAGAACCAACTGTAAGTGAAGCTCCAAGGCTTACCTCGGATGACATCCTAATCAGGGTCGGGTCGTATGACTGAAGGGCATTCACCGAGGCTGGCCACCTCGAGCCGACAGAAATGCGATCAAAGTCTGCCTTACTTAGAGATACGGAAACGGCGGCCCTCTGCGCTGCCACAAAGTCTCCCCCCTTTATAGACTGAGCGAGAAGCTTGGCTTCTTCTATGTTCCTCTCAGCCGTCTTAATGATGTTTTCGAAATAAGAGACGGCATCGGCTATCATTACTCCATCATTCAGGCCGGCTAGCACCTTAATCATGGTGGACTCAGCCTTCAACCTGCTCGACGTGTAGTAAGCTATAGTGCGAGGTATGAACTCAGATATGAGAGCGTGGGCCACCGGCGCGTTTAGTATCTTTTGGATCTCCTTGGTCGCAGTGGCGTCATCAGGCTGAATGATCTCCAGCTTGCCTGACGCGTCTCTGACATGGCTTACCAGCTTGGCGGAGTTGCGATGATAGGTTCGCATGACCGCGACGATGTGCTCATCTAGGCCAGTCCCGGGAGCTAGCTGCTTCTCAGGTGAGTCCAGTATTCCCATTGGTTCCGGTCCGCCCAGCAAGATAGGAAGGTTGGGCACCGAAGCCGCGTAGGCTCCGGCTGCTAGAGCCATCCGGTCTGGATAGCCGGAGCCGGAGGTGGCAAAATTAGCAACGTCGCTAGCGATATAAATATGCCCAGCGTGGTAAAACTTTTCAGCTTCTTGAATGGCATGCTGTATCTCATGGAGAAGCAGGCCGCGAACGTACTCAACGTTAGCATCATGCCCCATGAAGGATTGATAGTCTATATCCACGCCGCCGGTTCGCTTCCTTAGCCTGTCTCCAAGCGCCGACACAAGCATAGCTTGCGGAGATATCCTGAAGACGTTTTCCAGCGGGCTATACGACGCCTCGCACGTTGATCCATTTGGAGTCAGCTCAAACCTTGTGTGCTCAAGGTTCGGGTAGAAAGCATACAGCTCAGGGTGGGTTATGATATCACCAAGCGTGTAGCCCTTCGAATTGAAGCTGCGGTAGAACTCGTCATACAGGCTGGCGTCAACCGGGACTGCAGAGTCAGACACAAGCGTATCCAGCGTCTGGTCTATGAGCTTATTCAGCTTATCATCCGCATTATAGATGCCTGCGGTAAGCATTCCATCAAGCCGGCCGCCAAACTTCTGCAAGCTAAGCTCGGCCTTCCTATCTGAAATCTCAAAGTAATCGTAGCTGTTGCCGAAGTGATCTACCATCCTACCAATAAGGCCCAGCTTTTCCATCTCGCGCTTCCTAATGTCGTCGAGCTTGGCTATAGCTTGGCTGCCGGTAAGCATCATCAGCTTGGATGACTGGACAGAGTCTATCTTCTTTGAGCCATAGCCTACACCCATAATGCTGCCTTGGCCATCCACAGGACCATCAAGCGTCCTGACGGCCATCCTGAAGTCGCCATCAACGTCGGCGACGCTGCCGGTCCTTATGAACTGCCTAAGCATGTCCACGTACCTAGAGCCGGCACCGGGAGCCTTGGCGGTATCAACACCAAGCTTCTCGAGTAGCCTGTTGGCGCTTCCGTTAGACGGGAATGAATCAGAGTCTAGACTATGCTTAAAGTAGTTCTCCTGAGCCGCGAGGTACTGGCCTATCCTAAGGACGCCAGCCATGTGGGAGTTATGATCTGAGGATACTGTGTCGGCGTAGCCAGCTACCACCTGCTCCACGAACATCATATTATCTCCGTACACACCGGCTTCCTTGAGCATGGAGGATATCTCTCCAGACCTGATCTCTCCTCCGTTTATCATATCTTCCTCAACCTTCCTCATGATACCCATGGCCTGAGCTAGCGACATGTGGGCGAGAAGCGTTTCCTTGGTAGCCTCCTTGGCGTCAGGCATCATGGCCATTAGCTTAGCTGGGCCATCTTTGCTTGCGAAGAACTGCAAGGCCATGGGAGGCATGATACCATCCCAAGCGTTGCCGCCCGGTATGATAGAACCAGCGCCCCGCTTAAGGCTGCTTGGGTCTATAGTGCTCATAGCCTTACCGCTAGTGTTAGACATGAACGCCCTAACCTCAGTTGAGGTGCCGACGATATGCGACACGTCAGCGATGCTTATTGCATGACTGCTAGATCCTTTTGGCTGTGCAGCTATCATGGCAGGTATGCCACTAGAGCCGACGTGCATGCCTCGCTCCTCGGCTATCCTTAGAGCCCTGCCCGGAGGCTGCCTGTTCACATTAACAGGAACATAGGCAATGTTACGCTTCTTCGCCTGCCCGTTAATGGAAGTCGAAGTAACCACTTCTCCAATACTCGGAGGCAGGGTATAGAAATCCATGCCCTGATGATGGCCTCCATTAAATAGTCCGCTCTTAGCCCTGATTTCACTCATGCCCGGCTTCATACCCCTATCGTCAAGCGTCCTCATCTCATGGAAGATAAGGCTAGAGTCATTGGTGACCCTCATGATCAAAGACAAAACGCGGATGTAATCCCTCTGGTGGTCGGCCAAGGACTCGCGGTCACCCTTGCCAATCTCCTTGGTGATCTCGCGCAGCGCGGTGAACAAATTGGTCATGGACACCACTGTCTGGACGTCCGGATTGGAAAAATCAGCTATGACAGCAGACGTGATAAAGCCCTTCTTAGCCCCAGACTCCTGCCTAAGCTTGCCCTGCTTGTCAAAGAAGCCAGCTACCGACTTCTGGAACATGCCACCGCCGGCCGCCAGTCGCTTTACTGCAGCGCTGTAGTCAGAGATAAGCTGCTTGGCTA
>Ga0209107_10000381_pt1 | contig 26453 bp, 20 predicted proteins | sample LakErihyJuly2011_2_FD_187460 | JGI IMG/M metagenome (GOLD analysis project Ga0209107, IMG submission 187460) | Freshwater microbial communities from dead zone in Lake Erie, Canada - CCB hypolimnion July 2011 (SPAdes) (version 2) | ecosystem: Environmental > Aquatic > Freshwater > Lentic >...
GCCGTGTTCGCAAGCTCGGTTCGTCGCCTCTGCCTGTCGGCAAAAAGGTTTCTTTTGAAAAACCCTGTTCCGGTCGGAATGGGGTTTTTTGTTTTAATTAGAACGTGTTAGTCCCGAGTTGTCAGGATTCGGTTCATCGAACCTGCCTACTGGAAGAATTTTCATTTACGGAACTACAACCCGAAATGAGAGCGGTTCTATTGTTTTAAAAAGAGGTCTTTATAATGAATTGCAAATATTCAACTCCTCATTTTCTTTAACATTAATTCGTGTTGGAGCCAAAGAAAAACTGCACAAGCCAAAGAGGTTTTTATGTTATTATTATGGCGTTGTTAAGATAATCATTCTAAATTATGATAATTGAAATTTTGATATTAACTCTTTTATAAATTAGTTTTTTCTCAATTTATAATTGTATTTTTGCATCGTTTTTGCAATCTTATTTGCTTAAATATTTACCGAACCTGCCGACAGGCAGGCAACAACGACAACAATAGCAAAAGAATGAATCAAACGAAATATATTTTTGTTACAGGTGGAGTTACGTCTTCTTTAGGGAAAGGGATTATTGCAGCTTCATTAGCAAAATTATTGCAAGCAAGAGGCTACAGGACGACCATTCAGAAATTTGATCCATACATAAACGTTGATCCTGGAACATTAAATCCGTATGAACACGGAGAATGTTATGTTACTGATGATGGTGCAGAAACCGACTTAGATTTAGGGCACTATGAGCGTTTCTTGAATGTTCCAACGTCTCAGGCGAATAATGTTACTACAGGAAGAATTTACCTTTCGGTTATTGAAAAAGAAAGAAGAGGCGAATTCCTGGGAAAAACGGTTCAAGTGGTTCCTCATATTACCAATGAAATTAAGGATAGAATGCAATTGCTTGGTAAATCTGGTGATTTTGATATTGTAATTACTGAAATAGGAGGAACTGTTGGAGATATTGAATCTTTACCTTATATAGAATCGGTGCGTCAATTAGTTTGGGAATTAGGAGAACATAATGGTTTGGTAATCCATTTGACTTTGGTTCCTTATTTGGCTGCTGCCGGAGAATTAAAAACAAAACCTACGCAACATTCCGTTAAAACGTTGATGGAAAGCGGGATAAAAGCAGATATTTTAGTTTGTAGAACTGAGCACGAAATTTCAGAGGAATTGCGTACTAAATTAGCTTTGTTTTGTAACGTAAAGAGAGAGGCCGTAATTCAATCCATTGATGCTTCAACTATTTATGAAGTACCGATTTTGATGCTCGAAGAAGGTTTAGATATTGTGGCATTAAAGAAATTGGCTTTGCCAAAAAGAGCTGCTCCGGATTTAAGAAACTGGAATACATTCTTGAATAGAATAAAACATCCCAAACACACCGTAAATATTGGACTAATCGGGAAATATGTTGAATTGCAAGATTCATACAAATCTATTTTAGAAGCTTTTATTCACGCTGGCGCTGCTAATGAAACGAAAGTTAATGTGATTTCTATTCATTCCGAATTTTTAGATGCCTCAAATGTTGCAGAAAAATTTGCAGGATTAGATGGAATACTGGTTGCACCAGGTTTTGGTGAAAGAGGAATTGAAGGAAAAATAGAAGCTGTCCGTTATGCAAGAGAAAATAAAATTCCGTTTTTTGGAATTTGTTTGGGAATGCAAATGGCCATCATTGAATATTCACGAAATGTTTTAGGGTATTCAGATGCAAATTCAACAGAGATGAATCCGAACACAACGCATCCTGTCGTAAACCTGATGGAAGGTCAAAAAACCATTACAGATAAAGGAGGTACAATGCGTCTTGGTGCATGGAAATGTAATATAAAACTAGGTACATTGGCATTTAAAATTTATGAAAAAGAAATCATTTCGGAACGTCATCGTCATCGTTATGAATATAATAGTCAATATGTAACAGAATTGGAAAATGCTGGATTAAACCCTTCGGGCGTTAATCCTGAAACAGGTTTAGTTGAAATTATAGAATTGGCAAACCATCCTTTTTTCATTGGAGTACAATACCATCCAGAATACAAAAGTACCGTGGCAAATCCGCATCCGCTTTTTGTAAATTTTGTAGCTGCAACCATAAAAGCAAAAAAGAAATAGTATGCAGTGGTCAGTTTTTTTAGTGGGCGGTGAAGTATTAAATAATTAAGTTATAAACAATAAATAAGAAAATCCCTAACTTACCTCCACGCTTTTGCACGGGCGGTAAGAGGATAAAAAATTAAAAATGGAAGAAAAAAAATTAGATCTCAATTCGATTATTGGTTTCATATTGATTTTAGGAATCTTGATTTGGATAATGTTTCAAAACAAGCCTTCTGAAGCTACTATTGCAGCTGAAAAGGCCAAAAAAGAATTGGTTGCGAAAGAAAACGCGAACAATGGAGTTGCAACTCAATCTGCAAAAGTACCTCCCGCAGTTGTCATTGGAGATTCATTACAATTGGCTCAGGCTCAAAAAACTTTGGGCAGTTTTGCTTATTCTGCGTCACTTCCGTCTGCTCAAGAGGGTTTTACTACTATCGAAAATGAATTGGTAAAAATTAAAATTGCTAATAAAGGAGGGTATATTGTTGAAGCTACTTTGAAAAATTTTGAGAAATTCAAGAAAGGTTCAGGACAATTAGTCGAAATGATAAAAAACAATAATTCCAATTTAAATATTCAATTGATCACTAATGACAATCGTACTTTAAACACCAAAGACCTTTATTTTGAACCAACCTTAACCACGATTGGAGCAGATCAAATCCTTTCGATGAAGTTGAAGGCTGCAGCCAATGATTATTTAGAATACAGATATGTTGTAAAACCAAACGAATATATGATTGGTTTTGATCTTCGTTCACAAGGCTTGAATAAGGTTTTAAATACAAACAAACCATTAGATTTAAATTGGAGTTTAAAAACCTATAGAAACGAGAAAAGTATTTCGTATGAAAATCGGTATAGCGATATTTATTTTGAACACAAAGAAGGAAAGATTGATTATGTAGCTCAAGGTCAAAATAAAGAAGAAAATGCAGAAAAAGCTACTTATATTGCTTTTAAACAACATTTTTTTGCTACTATTTTATTGACAGACAAACCGTTTGCAACCGCCAAATTGATGTCAAACAATCTGGTAAATGATGAAACTATAGATACTGTTTACACCAAACAATATAACGCAAATATCCCATTAGCTTTTAGTAACGGTGAAATTGATTATAAAATGAGTTGGTATTTTGGACCATCAGATTATAAAATTTTAAAAAATTACAATAAAAATATTGAAAAAATAATTCCGTTAGGCTGGGGAATTTTCGGATGGATCAATATGTTTATTTTCATTCCATTATTTGGTTTTTTAAGTACTACTTTAGGACTCGCGTTAGGAATTGCGATTATTATATTTACTATTATAATAAAAATTGCGATGTCACCGATTACGTTTAAATCGTTCTTGTCGCAAGCCAAGATGAAGGTGTTGCGTCCTGAAATTACTGAATTGGGAGAGAAATTTAAAAAAGACCCTATGAAGAAACAACAGGAAACTATGAAATTGTACAATAAAGCTGGCGTCAATCCAATGGCAGGTTGTATTCCAGCATTGATACAACTCCCGTTTATGTATGCTTCGTTTCAGTTTTTCCCGTCGGCATTTGAGTTGAGACAAAAAAGTTTCCTTTGGGCAGACGATTTATCTTCTTTCGACGAAGTAGTACGATTGCCTTTCCACATTCCGTTGTACGGTGATCATATTAGTTTATTCCCAGTCCTTGCTTCGATTGCCATTTTCTTTTATATGAAAATGACGCAAGGAGACCAGCAAATGGCTGCTCCGCAACAAGAAGGAATGCCAGATATGGCGAAGATGATGAAAATAATGATTTATGCTTCACCAATAATGATGTTGTTCTTTTTCAATAGTTACGGAGCAGGGTTAAGTTTGTATAATTTTATTTCGAATTTAATCACTATCGGGATTATGTTAGTAATCAAACGATATTTTATCAATAGTGATAAGATTCATGCCCAAATTCAGGAAAACAAATTGAAAGAGCCTAAAAAACAGAATAAGTTTCAACAAAAACTGCAAGAAGTGATGGAGCAAGCTGAGGCTCAAAAAGCGAAAGATAAAAAGAAATAGTTTTTTACGAATCCCGATTATCTCGGGATTTTTTTTGGAATAATTTTTGCAATTGAAATACGTTTACAATAAAAAGATAGTTATGGAAATGTTTTTTAAAAAAGGGATAGTCATTTTGATTTTTTTGAATTTTTTTTACATTCAAGCCCAAAACGATTATAATAAACTAGACGACAAAGGCAACAAAAACGGACTTTGGAAAGGAATCTATAAAGATACCAAAAACCCAAAATACGAAGGAACTTTCGATCACGGTAAAGAAGTAGGTATTTTTACCTTTTTTGATAATAAAAAGACAAAAATAGTTGTCGCCACGAGGGAATTCAACACAAAAGACAATACAGCTTACACGATTTTTTATGACCAACTTAAGAATAAAGTTAGCGAAGGAAAAGTAGTCAATAAATTATATGAAGGCCAATGGAAGTACTACCATAAAGCCTCAAAAGCAATAATGAATATCGAAAATTACAGTAATGGCAAGTTAGAAGGATTGCGTTCTGTTTATTATTCAAACGGAAAAATCGCTGAAGAAATATTGTATAAAAACAACCTTAAAAATGGTATTTACAAACGATATACCGAAAGTGGAGTTATTATCGAAGAATCGATGTATAAGAATGATCAATATGACGGAATTGCAATTTTTAGGGACGCAGATAGCGGAACTATGGTGTCGCAAGGTAAGTTTACCAATGGCAAAAAAACGGGTGTTTGGCAGTTTTTCGAGAAAGGCGAATTGGTCAAGGAAATGAACATGAATTATCCGCAAAACAATTCAAAAGATAAAAAGTAATTAGGATTTTATTACATACAAATCCTGTCGTAAATCTTTGTAACTTTGCACCTAGAAATAGCGAAATTATTTTAAAATGAAACGTGTAGTTGTTGGACTTTCCGGGGGCGTAGATTCTAGTGTTGCTGCTTATTTGTTGCAACAACAAGGTTATGAAGTGATTGGGCTTTTTATGAAAAATTGGCATGATGATTCTGTTACTATTTCTAACGATTGTCCTTGGCTTGAAGATAGTAACGATGCCTTATTAGTAGCTGAAAAATTAGGAATTCCGTTCCAAACCGTTGATTTGAGCGAAGAATACAAAGAAAAAATCGTTGATTATATGTTCAACGAATACGAAAAAGGGCGAACTCCAAATCCTGACGTACTTTGCAATCGCGAAATAAAATTCGATGTTTTTATGAAAATTGCTATAAGCCTTGGTGCTGATTTTGTGGCAACAGGTCATTATTGTCAAAAAGGTGAAATAGAAGTCAATGGTAAAAAAGTGTACCAACTTTTGGCTGGAGCCGACAACAATAAAGACCAATCCTATTTCTTATGCCAATTATCGCAAGAACAATTAGCAAAATCGCTATTTCCTATTGGCCATTTAACCAAACCAGAAGTACGCGAAATTGCTGCGGAAATGGAATTGGTTACTGCTGAAAAGAAAGACTCACAAGGTTTGTGTTTCATTGGGAAAGTGAGATTACCGGAGTTTTTGCAACAAAAATTACAACCTAAAGAAGGACAAATTATCCAAATAGACAAAGGAAATCAGGAATACAATTACGTGAAACAGTCCGGACTTTCTGTAGAACAGGAATTGCTATTTGATACCCGAAAGATTGACTACAAACCTGAAATGGGAAAAGTAGTAGGTAAACATCAAGGAGCACACTATTTCACTACTGGGCAACGAAAGGGTCTCAATGTAGGCGGAACAACGGATCCTTTATTTATTATTGCTACAGATGTTGTGACAAACACCATTTATACCGGTTTAGGAAGTCAACACCCGGGATTGTTCAAAAAAGCATTGTTTGTAGAGAAATCAGAATTGCATTGGATTCGACCTGATTTGGCTTTAGCCAATGGGGAAACGATGGAAGTTAAAGCTCGAATTCGGTATCGTCAACCTTTACAAAAAGCGATTGTATATCAATTTGAAGCAGGAATGTACATTGCTTTTGATGCGCCACAATCTGCCATCACCGAGGGACAATTTGTAGCCTGGTATTTAGAGGATGAATTAGTTGGTTCGGGAGTTATTTCATAAATTATTAATTTAAAACCTAAAATATATGAAAAATTTAGTTTTAGTTTTATTTTTAGTTTCGAATTTTGTCGGATGGTCTCAAGAAGATGCCTGGGTTTATTTTAAAGACAAGCCCAATTCTTCAGCGTTTTTTAGCAATCCTCTTTCTGAACTTTCTCAAAGAGCTTTAGATAGAAGAACTTCTCAAGGAATTGTACTAGACATTAAAGATGCTCCAATATTTCAGACGTATATAGATGATATAACGAATTCAATTGGCATTACCGTAAAAGCCAAATCAAAATGGTTGAATTGTCTTCACATTCGCGGTTCACAAACGAATATTAATGCTCTAAAATTGTTGCCTGCGGTGGCTCGCGTAGTTTTTGCAAATAAAACTTTGAATACTAACGCTAAAAGTAGTGCAAAACCAAATTTTAAGCCTATAAACAAAACGATGAATACGAAAGTCTCGTTTAATTATGGAAATTCTTCTAACCAGATTCAAATGCTCAACGGCCATTTATTGCATCAGTTAAATTACACTGGTACGGGAAAAATAATAGCTGTTATGGACTCTGGTTTTCCAGGAGTAGATCTAGCAACGCCTTTTAAACGATTGCGAGACAACAATCAAATTCTTGGTGGATATGATTATGTAAATAAAAGCAGTAATTTTTATTCTGCCAACAATCATGGTACGTTCGTTTTGTCTTCAATGGGAGGTTATGTTGACGGACAATTAGTAGGTACTGCGCCAGACGCAAAATATTATTTGTACATTACTGAAGACGCGATTTCTGCATTTCCCAATTCTGAAAATCCTGTTGAGGAGTCCAACTGGGTAGAAGCAGCAGAGGAAGCTGATAGGGTCGGGGTGGATATTATTTCTACATCGTTAGGTTATTTTGGTTATGATAATCCTGCTTATAGTCACACGTATTCCGATATGACAGGTGATTTAGCTTTTGCTTCGAGAGGAGCTAATATTGCGTTTGAAAAAGGAATTATTGTTGTGGCAAGTGCCGGTAATGAAGGGCAACAAATAGAACCGCACGTTGGTATTCCAGCAGAAGCAAAGAATGTAATTGCGGTAGGTGCTGTCAAATCAGATGAAACGCTCGCTTTATTTAGTTCCATAGGACCTAGTTTTGACGGACGTGTAAAACCAGATGTAATGGCGCAAGGTCAGTCGGCGGTTTTATCTGATCCTGCTGGAAATATCATAGCCGCAGATGGAACTTCATTTTCTTGTCCAATTCTCGCAGGAATGGTCGCTTGTTTATGGCAAGCATTACCTGGAAAAACGAATGCTCAAATTAAGCAATTAATATTGCAAGCAGCAGATAATTTTAATCCTATTGTAAAATCTCGAAATCAATTTGGTTATGGAGTTCCTAATTTTAATTTGGCTTTAGCCAATGGATTATCAGTGGATGCTTTTTCTAATAATGATTTTTCGGTGTATCCAAATCCAACGACTGATTCAATTTCTGTTACTTTGCCAAAGGCTTCCGATATCAAAACCATCGCTATATATAATATATTGGGGCAACTCGTTTTAGAGAAAAATATATCCAGTCAATCGCCAACAATTTCATTGAAATCCTTGAATAGCGGAATTTATTTTTATAAAATAGATTGGGATGGTTTTTCTAAAAGTGGAAAAATCGTGAAACAATAATTTTGCTTCTAATAAATGAACAAAATCACTCAACTTTTTAATATCGAATATACAATAATCCAAGGCGGGATGATTTGTAATAGGGCTAAAATAAAAATAATTCTGGTTCTGTTTTTTCTTCTGATAGGTTTTCAGCAATCTTTTGGCCAAACTTATAAATTCATAACCTCTGGTCTTAGTGTTATAGAAAAAGACCAAAAAGGCAAATGGGGTAAATGGTCTGACTTGAAATTGGTTACAATTTTAGTATCATTGGATACGGACAAGAATCGAATTGTTGTTAATTCTGAAATTCTGCAATTGTTTGAAATAATAACATATCAACCGCAAGCAGAAAGCGAAACCAATACTGTTTATACTTTTACGTGCAAGGATAATAATGGCGATGATTGTACGCTATCGATCATTACAAGAAAAAATCAAGGCAATCGGAAACAGCTTTATATCCATTACGACGATAGGATAATTGTGTATAACATTTCCAATTACAAAACCTAGAAAATGTTAAGATTCGGTTAATTTTTATTTCTAATTTTTTTATTTTATACGTTCCTAGAAATCAAAATGGTAATTTTACCCTATAAAAAATTGTGCGATGAAAAAAATAGTATTGTTGTTGTTATTTGTTTTTACTGGTATTAAAGCTCAAGAACGTCCAAAATTAGTAGTTGGGATCGTTGTCGATCAAATGAAAATGGAGTATTTATATCGTTTTTCAGACGATTTTTCTCCAAATGGTTTCAAGCGTTTGATGACCAAAGGATTTGTGTATCACAATGCCCATTTTAACTATATGCCAACATATACAGGTCCGGGTCACGCTTCAATTTACACTGGTACAACACCATCTACAAACGGGATTGTTGGAAACGAATGGTTTAGCAGAACCGCGGGCAAAAGTCGTTATTGCACTGACGATGAATCTGTAAAAACAATCGGCGATGGCACAAAAAAAGAAGGAGCAATGTCGCCAAAAAACTTGCTAAGCACCACCATCACCGACGAATTGCGATTGGGGACTAACTTCCAGGGAAAAGTTATTGGGATGAGTTTAAAAGATAGAGGAGCGATTTTGCCAGCCGGACATTTTGCTAATTGGGCCTTTTGGTATAGCGGTGCGGGAGCATTTATATCTAGTACATTTTATGGCGGAGCATTGCCGAATTGGGTAACTGAATTTAATAATGAGAAAAATTATTTACAATACATCAATAAAGGTTGGAGTTTACTAAAACCTGCGGCAGATTATAATGAAAGTTTGCCAGATGATAACCCTTATGAAGGTAAATTATACGACAGCGAAAAACCAATTTTTCCATACAATCTAAACCAAATGTATGATAAACATGGAGCTGAAATAATGCGTTCCATTCCTTTTGGAAATAATTTATTGGCTGATTTTGCCAAAAAAGCAATTGAAAAAGAAGAGTTAGGAAAAGACAATATCACTGATTTTTTAACGGTTAGTTTTTCATCAACAGATTATGTAGGACATATTCTAGGGCCAAGATCAATGGAGTTACAAGATACTTATTTGCGATTAGATTTGACTATTGCTGATTTTCTAGACTATTTAGACAAGACTGTTGGTAAGGATAATTATCTGCTTTTTTTGACTGCTGATCATGCTTGCGCAGAAAATGCTAATTATTTGAAAGACAATAAGTACAATGTAAAAAACGTTCCTACGAAAGATATTTCAAAGGCTTTAATAGCATTTTCCACAGCAACATATGGTGAAAATATAATGATTGAATATTCTAATTTTAATATTTATTTTAACAAAGAATTACTAAAATCAAAAGGATTGGAATTGGTTAAAGTTAAACAAGATTTCAAAGCATTTTTAATGACACAGGAACAAGGAAAAAAAGTGTACACCGAAGAAGAGATTTTGGCTTCGACAGGAAATGATTTTTACCTGAACTTGATTGCAAACGGCTACGATGTTTTGCAAAATGGCGATTTAGTGGTGTTAGACAAACCAGGATATATTGAATATGGCGCAACGGGAACTTCTCACGGAACTCCTTATGCATATGACACTCACGCTCCATTACTTTTCTACGGTTGGAAGATAAAAGCAGGAGAAAGTTTTGATAAAAAAGAGATCACTCAAATTGCACCCACATTGGCTCTTAAACTGAAAATTGAAATGCCAAATGGTACGGAAAGTAAGGTTTTGGAGGAGATTTTGCGGGATAAATAGAATAAGTAATTAAGAACTTAAAGTAAAATCCCATTTCATTTTAATTGAAATGGGATTTAAAATTGTTATACTACATCAGCTGTGATTTGTAGCGGAATTTGATTTTTAAGCAAATCTTCAAAGGTTTCTCGGGCTCTAATCAAATGTCCTTCGCCGTTTAGCCACAATACTTCGGCTGGTTTGTACCGAGAATTGTAATTCGATGCCATGGTAAAGCAATATGCTCCAGCGTTTCTAAAACTAAGAACATCCCCTTCGGTTATTTCAGCAATTCGACGATTGTTAGCAAAGGTATCCGTCTCACAAATGTATCCTACCACAGAGTAAAAACGCTCTTTTGCTTTAGGGTTCGAGATATTTTCTATATGATGTTGTGAACCATAAAACATTGGACGAATCAAATGATTAAAACCGGTATCAACTCCCGCAAATACAGTAGAAGTGGTTTGTTTGACCACATTAACTTTAGCTAAAAAATACCCTGCTTCACTTACTAGGAATTTTCCAGGTTCAAAAATTAGGGTTAAATCTTTTCCATATTCTTTACAAAAAGCATTGAATCGTTTGGATAATTTCTTGCCTAATTCTTCAATATTGGTTTCAATATCATCTTTTTTGTAAGGTACTTTAAAGCCACTTCCAAAATCTAGAAATTCTAGATCTTTGAAACTTTTAGCTGCATCAAAAAGGATTTCTGCGGCATACAAAAAGACTTCAATATCTAAAATGTCTGAACCTGTATGCATGTGGATTCCAACGATATGCATTTTGGTATTTTCGACAATTCGAACTAAGTGAGGTAATTGATGAACTGAAATACCAAATTTACTATCAATATGACCCACTGAAATATTTGCGTTTCCGCCGGCCATTACGTGCGGATTAATACGTATACAGACAGGAACATGCGGATGTTTGGTTCCAAATTGTTCTAATATGGATAAATTATCAATGTTGATTTGAACACCCATTGCAGATACTTCCTCTATTTCTTCGAGAGAAACGCCGTTTGGTGTAAAAAATATTTGTTCTGGTGAATAGCCCGCGTGAAGCCCTAATTGCACTTCTTGGATGGAAACCGCATCCAAACAGGAACCCATTTCTCGCAACAATTGTAGAATAGCAATGTTAGACAACGCTTTCATGGCATAATTGATTCGCAAATTTTCTACTTTAGAAAATGCGTCTGTTAATCTTTTGTATTGAGATTGGATTTTTGCTGCATCATATACATATAATGGACTACCAAATTGTTCTGCTAATTGTGCTAAATCTTTCGCTTGCATTGTGTTTTATTTTTAGCAAATTTATTGTTCTTTATTGGTTCAGCCAAGCAATTATTAAATACTAACAAATTATAACAAAATGTTTAGATAATAACAAAAGAGAACTTTATTTGTTATTTTTCAAACAAAAAACCTTGAAAAATAATTTTCAAGGTTTTTTGTATTATTCTTTTTAGTTTACAAGGTTGGTAAATCGCCGTTTCCTTTGGTTGGCAAATTGGTGAATCCCATCAAGTAGTTGTCTACTTCTCTTGCTGCTTCACGACCTTCAGAGATAGCCCAAACGATAAGTGATTGTCCTCTTCTCATATCACCTGCTGTGAAAATATGTGGAACATTAGTTTGGTAATTCGTGGCAAAATAGTTATTTCTACTGTCAATTTTTATTCCTAATTGTTCACTTAAAGTTTTTTCTGGTCCCGTAAAACCTAAAGCCAGTAGAGCCAAATCACAAGGCCAAATTTTCTCTGAACCTTCTTTTTCAATAAGTGTAGGTCTTTCTCCAGGTGTAATTTTCCAAGCTACTTCAATGGTTTTCAAACCAGTTAACTCCCCTTTTTCGTTGGCAATAAACTCCTTTGTATTTATTAACCAATTCCTATCACAACCTTCTTCGTGAGAGGAAGATGTTTTTAATTGCAGCGGCCAGAACGGCCAAGGTGTCGTTTCGCTTCGTCCAACAGGTGGTTTTGGCATAATTTCAAAGTTGGTAACTGATATCGCCCCTTGTCTGTTAGAAGTACCTACACAATCAGAACCGGTATCTCCACCGCCTATTACTATCACATTTTTACCAGTTGCTCTGATTTGATTCTCAATTTTTTCTCCGTATAAAGATTTAGTTTGCTGCGTCAAAAATGTCATCGCTTGCACAACACCTTTACTTTCAATGCCTTTTGTTGGTAAACTTCTGCTTTCAGTTGAGCCGCCGCATAAAACGATAGAATCAAACGCATTTAAATCTTCAATACTGTAATTAACACCTACGTTTACATTGGTTTTAAAAACAATTCCTTCGGCTTCTAATATGGCAATTCGTCGGTCGATAATGCCTTTTTCTAATTTGAAATTCGGAATTCCATAACGCAATAATCCGCCAATGGCATTGTCTCTTTCAAAAACAGTAACGCTGTGACCAGCACGATTTAACTGTTGCGCTGCTGCTAATCCTGCCGGACCTGAACCGATAACTGCAATCGTTTTTCCAGTTCTTGTTTCAGGAATTTGTGGTGTAATCCATCCTTCTGTAAATCCTCTTTCGATGATGCTTTTTTCAATATTTTCGATAGAAACGGGTTCAGCAATAATGCCTAATACACATGATTTTTCGCATGGAGCTGGGCATAAGCGACCTGTAAACTCCGGAAAATTATTAGTGGATTGCAAAATATTTAAGGCACTTTGCCATTCTTCTTGATGCACCATGTCATTAAAATCAGGAATCAGATTTCCTAGAGGACATGCGCTATGACAAAAAGGAATACCACAATCCATGCATCTTGAGCCTTGTTCCTTGATTTTGTTTTTTTCCAACGGAATTGTAAATTCATTGTAATTTGCGACTCGTTGTTGCACCACTAAGTTACTTTCGTCTGCTCTACTAAATTCTTTAAATCCACCTAACTTGCCCATAACTTATTGTGCTATTAATTCTTCTATTTCTTTCTCTTGCGCTATTCTAAGCAATGCTTTTTTGTAATCAATTGGCATTACTTTAATGAAATGCTTTTGTTGATTTTCCCAGTCTTCGAGCATTCTTTTCGCCAATGGACTATTAGTGTACATAGAATGATTTTTAATCAGACGTCTTAGTTTGGTTACATCTTCGTCTTCTAATGTTTCTAATGCAACCATTTCCATATTGCATAACCCATTTTCGAATTGCTTTTTCTCATCAAAAACATAAGCAACTCCACCACTCATTCCAGCTGCAAAATTTCGCCCAGTTTTTCCAAGAACTACAACTGTTCCACCGGTCATATACTCACATCCATGGTCTCCAATTCCTTCGACAACTGCGGTTGCGCCAGAATTTCTAACACAAAAACGTTCGCCAGCGATGCCGTTGATATAGGCTTCGCCAGTGATAGCGCCATAAAGGGCTACGTTACCAATGATAATATTATCTTCTGGTTTAAAAGTGGCAGTTGGAGGTACTTTGATAATCAATTTTCCACCCGAAAGTCCTTTTCCTAAGTAATCATTGCAGTTTCCGTGAATTTTGAATGACAATCCATTGGTAGCAAAAGCACCAAAACTTTGTCCAGCAGAACCTGTAAAATCGACTAGAATAGTATCGTCAGGCAATCCTTGAGCACCATATATTTTTGAAATTTCGTTGCTTAATATAGCTCCAACAGAACGATCCGTATTTTTAATATCAAAAGTCACTCTTGTTTTTTCTTTTCTATAAATAGATGGAATAGCTGCTTTTATAATGTCGAAATCAAGTACATTTTCCAAACAATGATCTTGTGCTGTTGTATTATGATTAGGGACAACACTTGCTTTTTCTGGTTTATATAAAATAGTCGATAAATCTAATCCACTTGCTTTATAATGTTTGATGGCTTTGTTGACATTCAATTTTTGAGATTGTCCCACCATTTCTCGCAATGTTCTAAAACCTAATTGTGCCATAATTTGTCTCAATTCTTCAGCAATAAAATACATAAAATTGATGACGTGTTCTGGTGTTCCTTTGAAATTTTTTCTCAATTCTGGATCCTGAGTAGCGATACCCACTGGACAGGTGTTCAAGTGACAAGCGCGCATCATGATACAACCCGATGCCACTAATGGCGCTGTGGCAAAACCAAATTCTTCCGCACCAAGTAAGGCTGCAATGGCGACGTCACGTCCTGTTTTTAATTGACCGTCACATTCCAAAATTACTCTACTTCGTAAATCATTTAAGATCAACGTTTGTTGTGCCTCCGCAAGTCCCAGTTCCCAGGGAATTCCTGTATGTAGTAATGATGTTAGTGGCGCAGCGCCTGTTCCACCGTCGTAACCTGAAATCAATATCACGTCCGCTTTTGCTTTAGCAACACCAGCAGCAATAGTTCCAACACCAACTTCTGAAACTAATTTCACATTGATTCGAGCTTCCCGATTGGCATTTTTTAAATCAAATATTAACTGTGATAAATCTTCGATAGAATAGATATCGTGGTGTGGTGGAGGTGAAATTAACCCAACGTAAGGTGTTGAATTTCTAACTTCTGCAATCCAAGACACTACTTTTTCACCAGGTAATTGTCCGCCTTCTCCGGGTTTTGCACCCTGAGCCATTTTTATTTGAATCTCTTTGGCGTTTGTCAAATAATTGATTGAAACACCAAATCTTCCTGATGCAACTTGTTTAATAGCGCTATTTCTAGAATCACCATTAAGGTCTTTTTGAAAACGTTTTGGATCTTCTCCGCCTTCTCCAGAATTGCTTTTTCCGCCAATTCTATTCATAGCTATAGCCAAATTTTCGTGTGCTTCCAAACTAATCGAACCATAAGACATGGCTCCAGTTTTGAATCTTTTTACGATTTCTGTCCAAGGTTCTACTTCATCAATAGCAATTGGATCCAGATTGTTAAATTCAAATAAACCGCGAATAGTCATTAGGTTTTTGCTTTGGTCATTGACCATATCAGCATATTCTTTATAGCTTTCTGGGCTATTTAATCGAACGGCTTGTTGTAATTTTGAAATGGTCGTTGGATTGAACATGTGTTTTTCTCCAGATCGTCTCCATCTGTAAATGCCGCCTATTTCTAATGGTAATAAGTTAGCGATTTCAGCTTTTGGAAAAGCATTTTGGTATCTTCTTTTGACTTCTTTTTCGATTTCCATTAAACCAATTCCTTCAATTCTGGACGGGGTGTAAGGGAAATATTTTGAAGTAAAATTTTTGTTTAGGCCTAAAATTTCAAAAATTTGTGCCGCTCTGTAAGAATGTAAAGTACTGATTCCAATTTTATTCATAATTTTTAGAATTCCTTTTGCAATTGCTTTATTGAAATTCTTGATGGCGTAATCTGCATTAACATTTGTAATAAATCCTTGATTTACTTGGTCATAAATTATTTCATTGACCATATAAGGATTTATCGCACTTGCTCCATAACCAAATAGTGCAGCAAAATGATGCGGTTCGCGCGGTTCAGCAGATTCAATTATAATTCCAAATTTCGAACGCACTTTTAATATATTCAAAGAATGATGAATGTAAGAACATGCTAATAGCATTGGGATTGGCGCCATTTTATCGCTAGATCCTCTATCAGAAAGGATGACGATGTTGCTACCTTCAGATACCGCTTTAAACGTGGCAGCTACACATTTTTCTAATGCGCGTTCTAATCCGTTTACTCCTTTTTTTATTTCATATAAAGTAGAAATCGTTACGGATTTGAAATCGGTGTGGTCAATGTTTCTGATTTTATCTAAATCCTCATTTGAAATAACAGGATTTTGGATTTTTATTTTTTTACAATGTTTCGGAACAATATCAAAAATGTTGTAATCACCGCCAATCGCTAAACTGATATCCGTAATAATTTCTTCACGAATACCATCTAATGGAGGATTGGTAACTTGGGCAAATAATTGCTTAAAATAGTTGTACAAAAGTTGTGGTTGATCTGACAAAACCGCTAATGGCGTATCATTACCCATAGAGCTAATGGCTTCTGCACCAGAAGATCCCATCGGGTTTATGATGGTTTTTAAATCCTCAATAGAGTAGCCAAACAGTCGTTGACGCGTTTTAAAATCTAAGTTTTCTGTTGGAATTACATTGTCAGTATAAGAAATTTGCGATAAGTGCAATAAATTATCGTTTAGCCATTGTCTATAAGGACGCTTGGTTACTACTGAATGTTTTATTTCTTCATCTTCAATAATTCGACCTTCATTCATGTCAACTAAAAACATTTTTCCGGGTTCTAGCCTTCCATGTTGTACAACATCTTCCGGTTTGATGTCCAGAACACCTATTTCAGAGGACATAATCACGAAACCACTTTTGGTCAAAGTATAACGTGAAGGTCGCAATCCGTTTCTGTCCAATAAAGCGCCTATAACATCACCATCTGTAAAAGGAATAGAAGCTGGTCCATCCCAAGGCTCCATAATACAGGAATTGTATTCGTAAAATGCCTTTTTATCGTCGGACATGGTTTGGTGTTTTTCCCACGCTTCAGGAACTACCATCATCATCGCTTCTGGCAACGAACGGCCTGTCATTACTAACAATTCAATCACCATATCCATAGAAGCAGAATCTGATTTTCCTTCTAAAATAATAGGGAACATTTTTTTTATGTCTTCGCCAAAAACGTCACTTTGCATTATTTCTTCACGAGCTCTCATTCTACTAACGTTACCTCGAAGCGTATTGATTTCTCCGTTGTGACACATATAACGGAAAGGTTGTGCCAATTCCCAAGACGGGAATGTATTAGTAGAAAATCGTTGGTGAACTAATGCCAATCGTGTAACTAAATCACTATCTAATAAATCAGTATAATACCGACTAATATCTTCGGGCATCAATAATCCTTTGTATATTATAGTAGTTGTCGAGAAACTGGAAAAGTAGAAACGATGACTTTCTGAAATTCTTGAATTTATAACAGTGTGTTCTGCAATTTTTCTTGCAGCAAACATTTTAGCATTAAATTGTTGTTCGGTTAAGTCTAAGCCATTCTTGCCAACAAAAACTTGTTTTACTGTTGGTTCCTTTTCTGCAGCAATTGTTCCTAAATTAGAAACATCAACGGGAACATCTCTCCAGCCAATAATTTGCAGGTTTTGATTTTTAATGGCTTCCTCAAAAGTCGATTTACAAAAAATGACCTGGTTTTTACTTTTTGGCATAAAAACCATTCCTACTGCGTATTCTCTGGGTTCTGGAATTTCAAAATCGCATACTTTTTTAAAAAAATTATGCGGAATATCAAACAATATTCCCGCTCCATCACCAGTTCTTCCGTCGGAGCTAACCGCTCCACGATGCTCTAATTTTATTAGGATATCAAGTGCTTTGTGAATAATATCATTTGATTTAATTCCATTTAAATTACAAATAAATCCTGCTCCACAATTATCGTGTTCAAATTCTGGCAAATAAAGACCTTGTGCTTTAACTTTCATGCTATTATTTTTTTTTACAAAAATAAAGATTTCATTAAATATATTGAATTGAAAACGCTTTAGCAATCGTATTTTTACAGTAATAATAGAAATAGGTTCAATTATTAACAATAATGCAGTCATACACATTCAAATCGACAAATTGATAATTTTTTCTCAGGTCAAAATCAAAAATCTAAAAGAAATAACGATTATTCTTACTTTTAATAAGATTTCTGCAATCGTTATAGTAGATTGTTATTTACGATTTCATAACTTAAAACGTCATTTTGTTTATCATTTGTATCTAATAAGTTAAACACAATTTAAAAAATATCTGCCGATTTTGATTCTAATTTTTATTATCAAAAAGATTTTAGTTTTAAGTTGAATTGTTCTATTTTTGCGCCACAATGTTTCCGGAATAAACTCAGAATCTTGTCAAATACTTTACTATGGATATACACGAATACCAAGGAAAACAAATATTAGCCAGTTACGGCGTAAAAGTGCAACGTGGCTATGTGGCCAATAACCCAAATGAAGCTGTTGCTGCTGCAAAACAATTGACTGCCGAAACTGGAACAGGTTGGCATGTAATAAAAGCTCAGGTTCATGCTGGAGGACGTGGAAAAGGCGGCGGAGTTAAACTTGCCAAAAACTTACAACAAGTGGAAGAAATTGCAGAACAAATTATTGGTATGCAATTAATCACGCCACAAACTTCTGCCGAAGGTAAAAAAGTACATAAAGTTTTGATTGCTGAAGATGTTTATTATCCGGGCGAAAGTGAAACTTCAGAGTTTTATGTATCGGTTTTATTGAATAGAAGTAGAGGTCGAAACATGATCATGTATTCTACCGAAGGTGGAATGGATATTGAAGAAGTGGCGGAACACACACCTCATTTAATCTTTACCGAAGAAATTGATCCCACTGTTGGATTGCAAGGATTTCAAGCACGAAGAATTGCCTTTAATTTAGGTCTCTCTGGAAATGCTTTTAAAGAAATGGTGCAGTTTGTAGATGCTTTATATAAAGCTTATATTGGTTCTGACGCTTCGATGTTTGAAATTAATCCTGTTTTAAAAACTTCGGATAATAAAATTATTGCGGTTGATGCCAAAGTAAATTTAGATGACAATGCGTTGTTTAGACATCTAGACTTAGCAGAAATGCGTGATGTTTTAGAAGAAAATCCAATCGAGGTGGAAGCTAAAGAAGCTGGTTTAAACTATGTTGATTTAGATGGAACAGTAGGTTGCATGGTGAACGGAGCTGGATTAGCGATGGCAACCATGGATTTAATAAAATATGCTGGTTTTGAACCGGCAAACTTTTTAGACGTAGGCGGAACTGCCGATGCAAAACGCGTGGAATTAGCGTTTCGTATCATTTTGAAAGATCCAAATGTAAAAGCAATTTTGATTAACATTTTTGGAGGAATCGTTCGTTGTGATCGTGTGGCTCAAGGTGTTGTTGATGCTTATAAAAATATGGGTGATGCCATCAAAGTACCAATCATCGTTCGTTTGCAAGGAACTAATGCCGTTATCGCAAAAGAATTAATTGACAATTCAGGAATGGCAATTTTATCGGCAGTTGAATTTCAAGAAGCAGCTGACCAAGTTAAAGCGGCGCTTTCTTAACGATACTAATAATTAGATATTGAAAATCCTGAGTGACCCAAGCGAAGCGAATTGGCGGAGCAAAGCTCAGGATTTTTATTTTTCAATTTCTTGAATCACATCCGATTCATATATTTTGAAGCCCAAATTATTTTTCAGAGCAAGGACTAGCATTGCTTGTGCTACTGTTTCACTTTCGATTGGTTTATATTTTTTTAAGTTGCCAAAGAATACAAAAGAAAAGGTTCTCATTAAATAGGAACCAATTTTTTCTCCTAGGCGAAATTCAGTTCGATTTCCTAAAAGGATGGAAGGTTGTAACACAGCAACACTTTTAAAAGGACAATCTTCAAGAAAATTTTGAATTTCTCCTTTAGTTTTCAAATAAAAGTTTCCCGATTTTGCGTCAGCCCCAAGAGATGAAACTATCAAGAATTGTTGGACGTTGTTTTGCAAAGCAAACGTTGCGAATTGTTTTGGATACTCAAAATCAACTTTTTTAAAAGCGTCTTGGTTTCCCGCTTTTTTAATTGTTGTGCCAATGGTACAATAGAAATCATCACCAACGACTAAATTCTTGTAGGATTCCGGACTATCAAAATCGATTAAATATTGCTTTAATTTGGGATGATGAATACCTGAATCTCTTTTCACGAAAGTAATTACTTTTTCATAATGCGGACTTTCTAAAATAAGTGCTAAAAGTTGCGAACCTATTAATCCGGTACTACCAATGATCAAAGCCGTTTTCATAACATTATGATTTTTTATTCTTCCCGAAATTGAATTTTACTTTTTCCACGACTTGTATTTTATTATTTCCTTTTGGGAATTCTTTTTTAGAAGGTCGTTTTGCGGCAGGTTTCTTTTTTGATGGACTTTGATCGCCTCTGGCACGGTCTGCATCTTTTGGTATTGCTTTAAATTCTTTGCGTTCCGCAGCACCTTCTTTTGCAGGAATTTGAGCTTTATGTTTTGCCAAAACATCGTTCGGATTCTTTGGGTTTTCCTTTGTTCCTCGCAAATGAATTACTAATCCGTTGAGGAAATTACGCAGCACTTGGTCGCCACATTCTACATAATTCTCGTGATTTTCGGCACGGAAAAACGCACTCAATTCTGTTTTTGAAATTCTAAAATCTACTAATTCTAGAATTTCAACAATTTGATCATCGCGCAACATCAGAGCTACTCGAAGTTTTTTGAAGATATCGTTATTTGTCATTTTTTACATGTTTATTGTTTGTAGTTTATTTTTTATAGTTGATGTGCTGAACAACAAACTATAAACAACAAACCGTTATAAAAACCAAAGATAGTTGCTTTCATTTAGTTCCAGTGCAGAAGTTACTTTTCTGTTTTAATTCTTTTTCTTTTGGCGGAAGCCATTTTATAATTGTCGGTCTACTATGTTACGATAAAAAAACTTATTCTCTAATGGCTTTTGTAAAGGTTTCAATACTTGCAACCCCATTTTCAGTCAGGTTTTTGATGAAAGCACTTCCTATAATCGCACCTTTTGCATATTGCGTGGCTTGGTTGAAGGTTTCGTGATTGCTAATTCCAAAACCAATTATTTGAGGGTTTTTCAGGTTCATCTCTGAAATACGTTTGAAATAGTTTTCCTGAATGCTTCCAAAACCAGATTGCGAGCCTGTAACACTAGCGGAGCTTACCATATAAATAAATCCATCCGAAACGCTATCAATAAAGTGTATGCGTTCGTCCGAAGTTTGTGGAGTAATCAAGAATATATTTTTAAGTTCATATTTCTCGAAAGTGGTTTTGTATTCATCCGCGTAAACGTCAACTGGGAGATCTGGAATTATCAAACCATCGATGCCAATTTCAGCACATTTTTTACAGAAATTTTCTATTCCATATTGTAACATTGGATTGAAATAGCCCATAATTACTAGCGGAATGGAAACGGTTTTCCGGATATCTTTTAGTTGGTCAAACAAAACCTGAGTTGTCATTCCGTTGTGCAAGGCTTGGGTTGAACTTTCTTGAATTGTGGGTCCATCGGCTAGCGGATCACTAAACGGTAATCCAATTTCGATCATATCGACACCGTTTTTTTCTAAGTCCTGAATGATGTGAACGGTATCTGTTAAGCTGGGATAACCTGCAGAAAAATAGATAGAAAGTATTTTTTTGTTTTCTTGTAATTTTGTATTTATTCGATTCATAGTTATTTTATTTACCAATACTATTTTTTACAATTAAAGGTTTAATTTTTTTTGTTTATCGTGAAGCACTGTAAGCCCAAACTTTTTGGTCTGATTGCAAGTGTACTTCAACACGTTTGTAATTCATTCCTTCATAAAGATCTGCCTGATAAAGCTCTTTTTGTGTTACTTCATATACTATTCCACTGATTGTATCTTCTGAATTACCAGTTTCGACGAGAATTTCATAGGCTACTATTCCAAATTCTTCTTCAATTTGAATTTCTTGTAAAGCATAACCAACTAATGTTTCTGGAGTTCCAACTAATCTACGTCCAAAAAGTTCTTCTTGTACGTCAGTTTGCTGCAATGTTCCGTAGGTGAATAATTTTATCATAGCATGCTGTTTTGTAAGGTTCAATTATAATTTAAAATAATCAATATAAGTATTCAAATCTTTGTCGCCACGTCCCGATAAATTAATCACGACAATGTCCGTTGGTTTGAATTTCTTAACGTCTAATACTGCAAAGGCATGGGCGGTTTCAATAGCTGGAATCAATCCTTCCATTTGCGATAAATTTAGTCCCCATTGCATGGCATCTTCATCGGTAACCGAGATGAATTCCGCTCTTCCAGTTTTAAACAAATTGGCGTGCATCGGGCCAACACCAGGATAGTCCAATCCAGCTGAAATAGAATAGGGTTCGGTAATTTGACCATCTAAAGATTGCATCAACAAGGTTTTACTTCCGTGAATGACTCCTACCTTGCCCAAAGCTGAGGTTGCGGCACTTTCGCCAGAGTCAACACCTAATCCGGCAGCTTCAACGGCAATAATGTTTACGTCTTCATCTTCTAAAAAGTGGTAATACGTTCCAGCAGCATTACTTCCGCCACCCACACAAGCAATCACGTAATCGGGATTTTCACGACCTTCTTTTTCTAATAATTGCCATTTAATTTCTTTGGAAATTACGCTTTGAAAACGCGCTACCATATCAGGATAAGGATGCGGTCCAACTACAGAACCAATAATATAATAGGTGTCTACTGGGTTGTTGATCCAATCACGAATAGCTTCATTAGTAGCATCTTTCAGTGTTCTAGAACCCGAAAGTGCAGGACGAACTTCGGCTCCTAACATTTTCATTCTGGCTACATTTGGCGCTTGACGCTTGATGTCAATTTCACCCATATACACAATGCATTCCAATCCCATCAAGGCACAAACAGTAGCTGTGGCAACTCCGTGTTGACCTGCGCCAGTTTCGGCAATGATTCTGGTTTTGCCCAAACGTTTGGCAAGCAAAATTTGGCCAATCGTATTGTTGATTTTATGCGCGCCTGTGTGACATAAATCTTCTCTTTTGAGGTAAACTTTTGTATTGTATTTTTCAGATAATCGGGTTGCAAAATAAAGAGGAGTAGGACGACCTACATAGTCTTTCAATAGCGCATCAAATTCTTCTTGGAATTCAGGTTCTGCTGTAACTTTTAGGTATTGTTGGCGCAATTCCTCTACATTTGGATATAACATTTCAGGAATGTAAGCTCCTCCAAATTCTCCGTAATAGCCTTTTTCGTTGACGTTGTAACTCATTTTGTTTGGTATTTTAAAATTTAAATTTTCAATTTATTCTTAAAACTAGAAAGTAGTTCTACATTTTTAAATCCGGGTTCGATTTCAAATTTACTGTTTACATCGATCGCATAAAGCGGTAAATCAGTTTTCGAAATTTCAATTATGGCTTCTATTTCGGCCATTGCTATTCCTCCGCTCAGGAAAAAGGGTTTGTTTGATGGATAATTTTCCAATACTTTCCAATCGAAAGCAGTGCCGTTTCCTCCGGGTAATTTCCCTTTAGTATCAAAAAGAAAAAAATCGCATCCATTTTCGAATGGTTTTAGTGCGGCAAAGTCAAAGGTATCTAAAATAGAAAATACTTTTATGATTTTTATGCCATTTGAAACAGTATTTTTTAATGCGGTACAAAATTCAGCTGATTCATTGCCGTGCAATTGAACAGCCTGCAAATCGTATTTTTTAATTTCATCCAGAATTTCTTCTGAACTAGCATTGACAAACACACCCACTTTTGTAATTGATTTGGGTAAACAAGGTATTTCTCCCTCAAAATAGCGTGCCGATTTCTTCCAAAAGATAAAGCCCATATAATCGGGTAGGAGCGAGCCTACTTCGACTATGTTTTCGGGGTATTTCATTCCGCAGATTTTGAGTTTCATAATTTTTTTTTTGCCACAGATTTACTGCGTTTGTTTGCTATCGCTCGGGTCACAGATTTTCACAAATTTGATTCGTGCTAATTGGTAAAAATTGTGTTTTATTACTTATCCAATTTATTAATAAATTCTTTTGCTGCTTTACCAGCGTCATCCGTTTTCATAAAATTTTCTCCAATCAGAAAACCTTTGTAGCCGTAAGGTTTTAATTCGTTTATAGCTTGTACTGACGAAATACCGCTTTCAGAAATTTTCACGAAATCATTCGGAATATGGTTTGCAAGTTGCTTGCTGAAATCTAAATTTACTTCAAATGTCTTTAGGTTTCTGTTGTTCACACCAATCATATCCAGCGAAGGCATTATTGATTTTTCCAATTCTTGCAAATTATGCACTTCTAACAAAACTTCTAATCCTAAACTTTTAGCAAATTCTGATAAGGTTTTGATTTCCTCCCGAGTTAAAACTGCCGCAATGAGTAAAATTAAATCGGCTCCATAAGCTTTGGCTTCTATTATTTGGTATTCATCTACAATAAATTCTTTTCGCAACAACGGAATGTTTACCGAGGCTCTTGCCAAAAGTAAATCGTCTAATGAACCACCAAAATATTTTCCGTCCGTTAAGACCGAAATTCCGCAAGCACCAGCATTTTCATATCCTTTTACCACTTCTTCAACAGTGAAACCATAATTAATTTCAGCTTTTGATGGCGAACGACGTTTGTGCTCGGCGATAATTCCCGTGTTACTATGTTGCAAATTTTGACTCAGAGAAATCGTCTTTTTTTCAAAGAAAACCGAAGCTTCTAATTGCGAAACCGGAATGATGGATTTCTTAAGGATGACTTCTCTTCGTTTGTCGATTATTATTTTGTCGAGTATATTCATTTAATTTTATTAGCCCCCTAACCCCCGAAGGGGGAACTGTTGGACATAACGGGTTCTGTATTAATTTCTATATTGTATTCCCCCTTTGGGGGTTGGGGGGCTTATTTTTGTTAAAGTATTCAATGCTTTCAATCCTTTTCCAGAGAGTAAACTTTCTTTTGCCAACTGGAATGCTTCTAATGGCGAACCTCCATTTACGGTCGAAATAGCCATTGCCGCATTGGCACACACCACGTTATTTTGAGCTTCAGTTCCTTTTCCAGAAATAATATTGGTAAACATTTGTGCTGATTCTTCGATGGTTTTGCCTCCTTCTATTTCGTTTTGTGACAGTTGGCGAATGCCAAAATCACTTGGATTTAATACTCCTTCTCGAGTGTTAGAAATAAATTTGGTTGCACCAGTCAAAGAAATTTCGTCGTAGCCATCTAATGAATGTAATATGGTGAAATTTAGATTGGTATTTTGATATAAATAGCCATACATTCTGGCCAGTTCCAAATTGAAAACGCCCACCAATTGGTTTTTTGGAAAAGAAGGATTCACCATTGGCCCTAACATATTGAAAAAAGTTTTCACTCCTAAGGCTGAACGTATAGGTCCTACGTTTTTCATTGCTGGGTGAAATAATGGTGCATGCAGAATGCAAATTCCGGCTTGATCCATGCATTTGTCTAAGAAGTCGTTGTCATTGCTGAATTTCACTCCTAATTGTTCCATTACGTTACTAGAACCCGAAATCGAAGAAACGCCATAATTGCCATGTTTTGCCACTTTTATTCCTGCTCCGGCTGCCACAAAAGATGCCAAAGTTGATATATTGAAAGTGTCTTTTCCGTCACCGCCCGTTCCGCACAAATCGATGGTGTTGTAACGAGACAAATCCACGCGAATACAAAGCTCTAACAAGGCTTCTCGAAAGCCTAAAAGTTCGTCAATGCTGATACTTCTCATCATATAAACGGTAAGAAATGCAGCAATTTGGCTTGGATTATAACTTCCGCTAGAAATATTGACCAATACGTTTTTAGCTTCTTCTTTCGAAAGCATTTCGTGATTGATGAGCCTGTTTAATATTGTTTTCATAAATTAGAACGCGAATGACGCGCATTATTAACCGCTATTTAAGGATTTTCTTCCACTTAATGTTTTAATTTTTTAACCAATTTTCCAGAATTTTTTTCCCGTTTGGTGTTAACACACTTTCCGGATGAAATTGCACACCTCGAACATCAAACGTCTTATGTCGCAAGGACATTACTTGTCCGTTTTCGTCGAATGAGGTTGCTTCTAGAACATCAGGAAAATTAGCATCGACCACCCAAGAATGGTATCGTCCAACTTCAAATTCATTTCCCAATCCTTCGAAAAGGAGTTCGTCATCAACGGATATTTTTATCATTGAGGAAACTCCGTGATAGACTTTGTCTAGGTTTGAAAGTGTTCCGCCAAAAACTTCTCCAATGGCTTGTTGGCCAAGGCAAACGCCAAGGATGCTTTTTGTTGCAGCATATTTTGCAATTACAGCTTTTAGTAATCCCGCTTCATCGGGTATTCCAGGACCAGGAGAAAGTAATATTTTGTCGAAATGGGCAATTTCGTCAATATCAAATTCATCGTTTCTGTAGACCGTAACTTCGCAATTTAAATCTTCTAGATAATGCACTAAGTTGTACGTGAAGCTATCGTAATTGTCTATAACTAGTATTTTTTTCATTTTTTTATTGAAAAATTGAAAGATCAAAAGATTGAAAAATTATAGTATTTCAGAATCTTTAAATTCTTTAATTATTAAATCTTTTAATTATTTTATATTGTTTCCGCTAAATCTAGCGCTTTATTCAGTGCCAATAATTTATTATATACTTCCTGCATTTCGCTTTCTTCATCTGAACCAGCTACAATTCCAGCTCCTGCTTGAGAGTGTAATTGATGATTTTTACTTAAAAAAGTACGAATCATAATAGCATGATTAAAGTTGCCTTCGAAATCCATAAAACCGATTGCTCCTCCGTAGAAA
>Ga0209107_10000383_pt1 | contig 26336 bp, 33 predicted proteins | sample LakErihyJuly2011_2_FD_187460 | JGI IMG/M metagenome (GOLD analysis project Ga0209107, IMG submission 187460) | Freshwater microbial communities from dead zone in Lake Erie, Canada - CCB hypolimnion July 2011 (SPAdes) (version 2) | ecosystem: Environmental > Aquatic > Freshwater > Lentic >...
GTATGCGTCCGCAAAGTTTCAATGACGGCGTTACTGATCCCAACGAGGCTTCCACCTTTATTGGCGGCAAGATCCTAGCCCTAAGCCCAGGTGAAAAATTAGAATCTTTTGTATCAAATCGCCCCAACCCGACTTTTAACGGATTCATGGAGCATCTAATTCGTGACTCTCTTGCGGGCATCTTGCCCTATGAGTTTGTCCATGACCCGGCCAAGGCTGGCGGTGCTTCAATGCGCCTGATCGTTGCCAAGGCCGCTCGCAAGTTTGGACACTTCCAGTCCGTCCTGATGAATCGACTGCTTACCCCTGTTTGGGGTTATGTCATGGGAGACGCTATCACCGCTGGTGCTGTGCCTTCTTGTGAGAATTGGAACAAGGTTCTATGGACTACCCCTAAGTCTGTGACCGTAGACGCTGGCCGTGATGCCGCACAGAACCGCGCTGACATCGAATACGGCCTGAAGACGATTGGTGATAACTGCCTGGAAGAGGGCGAACACTTCTCCACGATGGTTCGCCGTCGTGCCGTTGAGGCTAAGATGTTCAAGGATATGGCTAAGGAATACGATGTTCCGCTCTGGATGCTTATCAAGCCTACCAATGTTGCCCTCCAGGACATTACTGGTGAAGAGCCAAAGGAAGAGGGTGAAGACATCGACGAGGACATGGACGAGAAGTCCAGCGCCGAAATCTCAAACGAAGGCAGTAAGGTTGAAGAAGATGACGCCGAATCGGACGAACTTGAAGACCCACAGGGTAGATAATTTTTCTTTTTATTTTTTATACCATATGCGACACCTTATCAAAGCGATGAAGACCGGGCGACCCCTGATGATTCATCCTTCCATTGCAAAGTCACACATTGATCGCTTCCAGGCGCTGGAGATCACCACGGACACCAATGCCTCCGAGGTAGCCGATATCCTCAAGATGATGTTCGGCGAACAGCCCAAGATGGAGATTGTTGGCAAGACCGCCATCATCCCGGTCAAGGGTGTCATCGGGCGCGGCCTGTCCGATATCGAGAAAATGTGTAACTCCGTTGATGTGGATGATATCTCGGCCAACATCGATGAAGCCATTTCTAACCCAGCCGTTGGCAAGGTTGTCCTAGAGTTTGATTCTCCAGGTGGAAGCACCGAAGGTCTAGGCGAACTGGCCGAGAAGATCCGCACGATGCCAAAGCATTGCGAATCCTATTGCGAGCGCTCCTGCCAGTCTGCCGCCTATTACCTAGGCTCCCAGGCGAAGCGCTTCAATATCACCAAGTCCGCTGAAGTAGGCTCCGTTGGGGTCTACATGGCCTTCCCTGATGTGTCTGAAGCCTACGCAATGGACGGCGTCAAAATGGAGGTTATCAAGTCTGGCAAGTACAAGGCAATCGGCATGGAAGGCACTAGCCTCACCGACGATCAGCGCAAGTACCTCCAAGAAGATGTCAACGAGACCCACACGGAATTCAAGGATACGGTCAAATCTGTCCGAAAGTTCGTCAAAGACGAGGACATGGAAGGCCAGTCTTTCGTTGGCAAAAAGGCCGCTGATAAGGGCTTTGTGACCGGGATCGTGAGTGGCATCGAGGATGTCCTCTCCGAGTACATCGTTTGACATCAGGCCAACAGCAATAACTGCTATGACCATCGAAGAACGCCTTAATTCGCTCAAGGAAGCCTTCACCGGGAAGGCCGCCGAAGCCGAAGCCTCGTCTGTCGAACTTACCGCGACCAAGGAATCCCTTGCCGCTAAGGACGCTGAACTCGCCGCTTCTGCCTCCAAGTTCTCTGAAGCCGTTAGCGCCATCGAGAAGATGGCCGCTAAGGTTGTTGAACTGGAAGGCGCCCTCGCCGAGGCCGCCAAGAAGTACACCGCCCTGGAAGCCTCCTTCCAGACGGCTGGCAAGAAAGCCGCTTCCATCGCCGCCTCTGTTGGCGTTGATCCAGTTGAAGTCAGCCCGGTTGAAAACGCCGCTATTTCCAAGACCCCTGATGAAATCGCTCAGGAATGGGCGCTCCTCAAGAAGTCCGATCCCAAGGCCGCTCAGAAGTTCTACGACCTTAACAAGTCTGCGCTTCTCCAGGCCGCTGGCATTCGCTAATCCCTCTCACCCTCAAACCCTAAAACACTAATATGTCTAACGCAATCGGAGGCTTGACCCTCCAGTTGGTGGCTGAAGAGTCCCTGCGGACGCTCGTCCCGCAACTCCAGCCCCTCACCAAGATCGCGGTCACCGACTTCGGCGCCTATGTCGCTGAACGCGGTACCACGGTTCACACCCGCTACGCTGGCAAGTTCACGGCCGCTAATTACGCCCGCGCAACTGGCTTCGTTGAACAGGACGCCGTCTCGACGGATGTCCCGGTCACCCTCGTTGACCAGAAGCATGTAACCATCGCGTTCACCGACTACGAAGTCGCCACGCTCTCGATGGAACGCCTCCGTCGCCTCTTCATGGCTCCGATGGCTAACGCTGTCGTCAAGTCCCTGTTCGACCAGGTTCTCACCAAGGTTGATACCTCCTTCGCCGACGGTTACGATGGCGCTCAGTCTGGATTCAACCGCATCGCGGTCTCCAACATCGCCAAGAGCCTGACCAAGGCTAACCTCCCTCAGGAAGGTCGCTCGGCTCTTATCAGCCCCGATGCCTACCAGCAGTTGATCTCCGACCCGGTGATCGCCCAGGCGTTCTCCATCGGTACCTCTGAAGTCATCCGTGGCAACCGCCTCGGTATGATTCACGGCATCGACTTCTTCGAGTACAACGGCTTTGACGCCGCTGGCATCGAGGCTGGCCTCAATGGTGTTGTCTCCTGCAAGGAAGGTCTCGTTGTCGTGACCCGCGTCCCTGCCGCTCCCACGACTGGTGGTGGCGAACAGACGATCGTTACCGACCCGGACAGCCAGTTCTCGTATGCTCTGCGCTACTGGTACGACTGGTCGGCTGGTCTTCACAAACTGTCGGCCAACTGGCTCGTCGGTTCTGCGAAGGGCAACCCGGACGCGCTCCAGAAGATTTCCTTCACGGTCTAAGTTTCAGAGGGGGAAAGTCTCCCCCTCGCCGCGCCAATGCAGAGAGGCTCACCACACAAGTGGTGGGCCTCTTCTTTTGACCAGAGGCCAACGGTATGTCTATCTGGGATGAGTTCACGGCTGATGCCCAATCAATCCTTAATGAGATTGGTAAGGACATCACGATTAAGAATGTCCCTGGTGGCACTCCTGTAGCGTTTAAGGCACAGGTTACCCAGCCTATGGTTCTCCAGGATATGGAGACTGGTGGCTTCCTTAATTCCACTACTTTTGAAGTGAAGGTTCTGCGTACCGTTGCGGCCAGCCATCCCGGCCTGTTTGCCTACGGAAACATCATCAACTACGATGGGCAGGACTACCGCATCGTGGCTATCGCCAATCGTCCTCCGTCTGCTTGGCTTGTAGCCAAGGTTCAGACCAAGGAGCAATGATCACACAGTACGGTACGATTACGGTACGCAAAGGCGTAGTTACCAACGAACAGCAATTGCGCCAGACCCTTGGCGCTTACTGCATCGTAATGGGTGGCAAGGTTGCCAATCTGCTAAAGAAGCAAGCCCGCCTATTCTGCGACGATATGCTTGACTTCACTATGCCCTGGGAGGGAGGGATGGGGCATGATGGCCGTAGCGCTAGGGCTAGGCTCAATGGCGCTGACCGTGTTCAGTCACAGATCAAGGGCATCTTCTTGCCCCTCAAGTTCGTTGGCGCCGGGGAGATCCTCCAGTATGGCAACGAAGGCGTCTTCTCTGCTTGGCTACGCGCCCGAAAGAAACTGTCCAATCCTATGCTCCCAAAGTGGCTCAAGGATGGGGACAATTTCCCCGGCCTTTGGACGAAGTTCCAGCAATGGGAGTTTGCCCAGCAGGAGGCGGCTATGAGTCCAGGTCTTGTCAAGTTGGACACCTTCAACAAGGGATCTGGCGTCATCAAGAGCATCCATGAGCGTGAACGAGGCGGCAATAACACCGAGGATTACTTCAAGAACATGAAGGCCGCATCCAAGTTCGGAACTCGCTATGTTGTGGACGATGATGGTAGCGCCGTGAAAGCCTATTCCAAGCGCGTGGAAGCCCATGTAGGCCGTTTGAAGGCCGGGTGGTACACCGCTGGCTCCCAACTCGGTAGACTCAAGAATGTGGGCTACTGGATCAGGGGTAACCAATGGAACACAGGCACCCTTGTTAACCAACTGGGAAACCCTACCCGGCCTTCTGTTACTGTGGGTAACAAGGTTCAGGGACTGCATAGGGCTACCAGGGATGGGTACAAACTAGCGATCAATTACCGCAATTACTCTATGCGTGAAGAAATTTACCAGAAACTGGTCAAAAACGGCAACGCCGATATGCTTTTCCATCTTGCCTCGCACCACGGTATTGGTGGAGGATTCGATATCTCTTAATGAGCGCCCTCATCCGATCCATTGTGGAGGACAAGATTTCCTCCTATTTATCCACTAATATCACCGATACTACGGTGGTAAAGGGCATCACGGATAGCCTCCGTTCCCTGCCTATGGTTGTTGTATATGCCTCCGAATCGTCTTCCCCTAGGGAACTTGGGGCAAGTCCGCTTGGGAACTACCATGTCAAGTTGGAGGTGTATATCTACTCTAGCGCCGACGATGACACCCTTGCTACCCACCGGGAGCGTGTGTCCAAGGTTCACGGCTTAATGTCCGACATTGTTGCCCTCAAGTCCCTTTGGGGCGCTGGTGAGGGTAAACTTTACTCCGCTTGGATCGAATCTGACGATGAGGGTATGCAGAGCCGAAATCACGGCAACAAGGTAACTTACACCCTTGTGGCCGTCCTCCCACCCAACCCAGTTTGACATTAGGCCATTGGTATAACTTACCACTATGGCTCTACACGAATTCGGCGAAGCCCTTGTTTTTGGCCCTTACGACAGCGTCGTGGGTCTTGTTGTCCAGTCTGACTCCTGGACTGTCCGCTACGCCCTTGATGTTGAAGTCATGGACGAGCAGGGTCGCGTCATTACTGACCGCCTGGACGATGAGCGTAATGAAATTACCATCGAAGGCGTCATCAAGGTTACCGACGCAGTTCTTCCCGGCAATACGCTGACCTACGATAACTTGACTTGGATCGTCAAGGAAGTTACGGATCGCGGCTCCAACCAGGAGTACCGCAAACTCTCCGTCCGCGCGGTCAAGTACCAGGAGATCGCGTAATATGGAAGGCGGCATCGACAGCCGCTTCAACCAAGCCGTCAAGACTTCAATCCTAGAGGTTGAGGTCTGCGGCCGCGTTTTGAAGCCTATGTGCCTACGGCATAGGCTCATCTTGCAGGAGATTGAGTCACCCCTGCTGATCCCTGAGAAATCAGTCTCCCCTCAAGACCTCATCGTTGCCGCCCGCATCCTTTCCACTTACGACTTAAAGGAGATGCTCTCCGTTACAGCAACCAAGGCCGAAGCCGATGTATTCTTTAAACTGTTTCTTGATAACGAAGAGTACAAACGGCAGATGGATAATATGTCCGAGTACATGAATATGCAGGACAATATGCCAATCATGTGGGACAGGGAGAAGACATCCTCAAGCCGTGGCGTCCCGGTTGTCCTAGCCTGTGTGACCAACCTAACTAGGAACGGCATTGGCTACGAGATGGCCTGGACGATGCCAGAAGCAGAAGCCATGTGGATGTACCTAGCCAATGTTATCGCCGACGGCGGTGACATCAATATCCTCACACAAGAGGATTTAGACTCTATGAAACGCCTTGAGGCAATGGAAGAGAAGATCAAAGCCGCTAAGGAGAAGCGTAGCCGCCGATGAGTTCCGACGAAGTAAAAGTAAAGTTTGTCGCGGACACGACTGGCCTACAGAATGTCACCGTACCAAACCAGATCCCTGCGTCTGGCGGTGGCGCTAGTGGCGGCTCTGGATCTGGTGGTCGCGTTTCTGGCGGTACTCCTAGTGGCTCTGGTAACAACGGACAAACCCCACCAAAGCGCCGGGATAGGGCTTCCTTCCCCTGGGAGCAAGGATGGGGGAATGAATTCAGCAAAGACATTACCGCTCAATTCTCTGGTATGCTATCTGGCATCAATCTTGTTGGAGTGGCATGGGATGGAGCAAGGATGGCGGCAGAGAAGTATGTTGAGATGGTTAAATTGGGTGTAGAATATTCCCAGAAGATTGAAAAGGTTTCCCGCACTACTGGACTTTCAGCAGAAGAAATCCAGAAGTACGGTTACGCCGCCCAGATGTCTGGGGTTTCGTTTGAAACATTCGCAAATGCGATGTCTAACGCCAACAAGGAACTTGGTAAACTTACCTTATACGGCGGCACAAGCATCATTGCCCTATCAAAACTTGGCATCAATGTAGACAGCGTAAAGAACCACAGCGTAGGAGCCATCGATGTTCTGAAGAAGATGGCCGACGCCTACAAGAAACACGCCGAGACCGCCGAGATGGCCGCCCTGGGCAACCAGTTGTTCGGTGGATCATTCAAGGACATGATTCCTATGCTCCGCAATGGAAGCGCTGAAATCGAGCGTATTGCCGCCGCCGCACCTGTTGTAAATTCACAGACCATCTCTGCCTCTGCGGCACTTGGTCGATCTGGAACACAGATTGCTGAGACTGTTGGAGCAACATTGGCAGAAGACATCTCTGGATATAGCCGCGCTGAATCTATTTCAGCCGATAGGATGTCTGGCAGGGTTTCGTCTGGTGATGTCACGGCAAAGGAAGCAGTTGATAAACTGCTCCAACCAGCAAATCGCGGAATTCTTGCAACCCTTACCAACTCCGCTTCAAGGTTTGGTGATTACGCAACAGCCTTTTTTTCACCAGGCAAAGCGCTAACAGACGAGGCAACTGGAACCAGCCTTGGCGCTGGAGCCGCTCGCTTTAACGCCGCAGAGGGCATCCGTGGCGCCGGGGAAGACACTAAGACAGTCCGTGATCGCTTCCTTGCTATGCGTGGTGGCAAGTTGGAAAATCTTTCTGAATCCGACAAGGCGATTATGAGCGCATTTGACGATAAACTGAAGGATGAAGGAAAGATGAGCCTTCAGGGTGGCGTCTTCCAGGCGGCGTCCAAGATGCAACAGGTTGGTGGCGGTGATGTACTTTCTGCCATTTCGCGTGTTGACTTGCAGGAAAAGATTGAGGGTAATACCCGGAGGATGGCTGATGCTATGGACAACCTCCTTAACAAGAATCCTTTCGGTGGTGGCAACAACACACCTCCCCCTCCAGACACCAACGGCCCTCTAGCCAAATAACCATGTCATTCCCGATCTTCCAGCCCAGCGCGATTACCTTCAAGGAGTTTGGAGAGAAACTCGCTTCCACCTATGTGATGGATAAGAACTGGACTATATCGCACGACGGCTTCGGCCTCAAGACGATGCAGTTGAAGTTCACCGCAGACTCGGACAAGTCCTACGATATCGCCACCGATTTCAAGCGCGGTGACTCACCGCCGATCACCAATATGGAGAACATGACGCTCCATAAGGCGGTTGCATCAACGAACAATGGCATCGTTACCGTTACGGCAGAATACTGTGGTATTGACGGATCTTCCGACTCTACGGTCACGCAAGTCCAGGTATCCAGCGCCACATCACAGGAAGCCATTGAGACGCACCCTAACTTCACCAAGGTTCAATGCGCCGCAATTGGTAACGGAATCCCCCTCGCTGGCCCTGCGGCCTATATCTACGCGAACGAAAGCGATAAGTCAAAGAACCCAAACAAGGCTCACTTCTCACTTGTTACTACTAACGCAACACAGGTACAACAGTATCAGTTCGTCGGGTTCCTGCCCTCTCGCGATCTATCAGAAGATGTTAACCTAAAGGCTGGCATTAAGGCTTACTTTAAACCGGGCGTAACTCTGCGTTGCCTTGCATACACCAACAGCGCAGAAACGGCTCAAAAGACCGTGCTTCGCGTTGGATGGGCTAACCTTGGCAACATTGGAGCCATCGTTCTCCCGGCTCCATACAACAGCCTACTTGATAATTTTGACTCGGAACTACCGCTCACATTGCCAAACGGCATTGAGCGAAATCGAACCTACCTATGCACAAGTGCATCCGTTGAAGTGTTCGGTGGCCTCTACAAGGTCCAGGCTGATCTTATGATGTCTGGTATTATTGGATGGGATACGGACATCTATCCTTTCGACGAAACTAGCCCTCACGACTAATGGGACTAGAAGGCTTTTCAAACAACGCCTCTGGGGGTATGTCCCCTGGAGATCACCTGTACGCAAAGACTTTCAACAAGTTGGCGGCATCGGCTGACAAGGCGCAAGTTGGCCCATCAGATGGGGTGTTATTTACCTCTAACAACGGCGGCGTTGGTATGTACATCCCACAGGGCGTACAGGACAATCAAGGTGGCATACTTCAGCAGTTCCAGATTGTAGTTGAACCTTATGCCGTAGGAACCAACACAACTGGATTTTCAATCATCCGGGTTGTAAAGGGCGAGGTAGTTTGGTGTCCTAAACTCCTTCAAGAGGAATCACCAATCCCGGTTCCACTACCCCCTGCTTGCACCAGCCAGACAACCATTGAGAACTGGTTTGCGCTCCCAACCTTCCCAATCATCGACGATGAGAATGCCATCTTCATCGGTGATGGTGGCATCCGTGTTCCAAAGGTTTCTGGTATCCCTATTGGTATTTTTATCTTTAAGGCAACCAATCTCCCATTTGATCTAGACCCAATCATCGTAGCCGTACCAGACTATGTACCTACTTGCCCAGTTACATTCCCTGGAGCGCCTCCTGTCCCCCTTGCCACTTGGGAAGTTGTAAAGGTTGGTAGCGTTATCTATGTAGCGCCAGACCCAGAGGCTGACCCGCCTATTGAAGGCGGGTGGGAGATCACACAGAACTTCATCGGCTCAATGACTCTGCCTGGAGATGGTGGTGGAACAAGCACACCTCAAAGCGTCCTCCCGGCGCAACTAGGAGACGGTTCTGGTCGGACGCTCAACGCCTCTCCGTTCCAATGCTTTATTGAAAATATTAACGGATTCCGCTATCTTCGCATAGCAACAGGTACGGTGTCCTACAGTTCAAGCAATATGCCCCTTATCAGCGGTGGGGCATTTACGCACACCAAACAGGCTTGGTTTAAGAAGATTCAAATCTGCCCAAGTGGTTCTCGTACCAGTTACGAAGAAATGTTTCCCAATCCATACTTTGACCCAGACCCAACATTTTCAAATCAGACTATGGAAGAAGGTGGTGGCTATCGTCTTTTTGATACTAACGATCCTGTTATCCTCTACGCCTTTAAATGGGATGTGGATGTTGGTGTGCCACCCTTCAGCGAAAGTTCAGTAGTAAATACAGGTCTACCAACCCTAGGTTTGTTTGCCCAAAGCAATCCAGGTGACATTAACAAGGTCGAGGTTGACCCCGGCCCCTCTATCTACGAGCAGACTATGAATATCCAGAAGATGGCTGGATACGATCACTTGCCAGCGCCATTCCCAGATAGCGATTGGGGGCATTGTCATACTACTTGGCTTAACCCTCGTAAGATTGGTTATAACTACAAGGCGATTGCTACCATAATCCCGGCTGGGTCTGGAGTGTTTGAGTGTTATGTAGCGTATGAACAGCCTGGAGTTCCAGGGGTGTGTAACACCATTCAGAATATCAATCTACTGGGAGAGGCTATGGCTGGTGCAATTGTTTTCTCATACAATGGAATACCGTCACCAATTCCATTCTCAGTTATCTGGGATTACACATCAACCTCTTCTATTGGCCCAGATGCGCTAAACCTCTTTCGATCGCTCAACGCCATCCCAGAACTAACCGGGAATGTACAGGTATCTGGTAATGACGGATTTTTCTATGTAACATTTGTCAATGCCTTACAGGGACTCCCAATCGACCTTATCACCGCTAACACAAGTGGAGTTGTTAGGTATAATTACAGGTTTGAACTTATCCAGTACCACACCGGGAACCTTGATCTAACCTCTCCAATGCAGATGGGTATGACCCAGTTGATGAATGAGGAAGACCTTACGGAAGAAGATGACCCTTACAACAAGAACAAGAACAGTAGCCCTGCTTGGGATATGATTGTCAACCGTGACGATTGCAAAGCCTGTAAGGACTTCTCTGGCGATGTCACGACAGATGGTGTGTTCAATATGACTGGAGCCGTAGCCAATAATCCAGACTTCACCATTATCGGTGGTTGTACCGGGTCTGTCTGTGAGCATCCGTTCCAGGTCAACATTGACTCCGTTGAAGAAGGAACCACCTACTACTCCGTATGCTCTGGTACGGTTAATAACAAGATCCCGGATGACATCGATGCGGCCTTCACGATGGCAGACGGAGACTTGGTATGGATTCGTTGCGAGGCTGAACAGTCTGGTTCTTATGAATATCCTAAGACTGTTACCGTTCAACACGGAACAACTATGCCAGTAGATACCAATACCTATGGCTACATCAAGGTTGCCAAACTTGTTGGAACGACGATTGAACAGTATGTCACAGGTTCCCTCTGGACTGACCGCATCAAACTTGGAACCAATACGGCGAACTATTACTTCGCACGAGTCTGATGAGTTATATCATCGGGACAGAGGAATATATAAGCACTTGGGGTGCTTTTAGGTCTGTGCTGTTCACGAATGGCACACAAATCTTCCTTTACCCACCAGCGGGGTTTGTCCTTACTACTCATAACAAAGTTTTCCCTCCTGCACCTGGAGAGAGTCCATATACACCTCCTTATTTTACGCCAGACAGCGGAACACTTGTAAGACAAGACCCCAATTCTTTTACCCCATATATTGAGTTTGAGGCTAATCCATACGAACCTATGCAACCACCATCTTGGAGTGGCTACATCACCATCTATTTAGACCAAAGGGACTTCAAATATATGGTAGGCAAGACCCTAACTGCGGCGGCCACATCTGGAACCATTGATGCTAGTGCCGAACCCCCTTCAAGTCAGTACCTTTATACTAGCGTAGGGCAGGATTGGGGCTTCGGACTTACTGGCGTAGAGAAGTTCAAAGTGGTGACTTGACCCCCTTTTGACAGGGGGCAAGGCTTAGGACTATGGCTATCAATACCTACCGCTTTTGGATGGCAACCGATGCCAACCGCCTTCTTGCGAACCAGAACGCATTCATCCAGGCGTCCGCGCCTTCTTTCTATCAGGGCAATGTTGCTCAACTTGAACTTCACATCGTTGCGTCCGCTGGCGTAGGTACTGCCCCTGTTGAGGTTCCTTTCCCGGCTGGCGCCGCGATCAGCGTAGCCGTAGGCGATACCAACACCTACCCTACTGGTGGTACTTGGTCTTTGATGGTTGATACTACGGAAACAGATTCTGTACCCTACAACGCAACTACCTCACAGGTGTCCGTTGCCCTGAACGCCCTTACGGAAGTATCGTCCGAAGGTGGCTTAACCGTCTCTAAGACTGGCGACGGCTACTCGATCACCTGGAACACTTATGGCCTCAAACCTTCCATCGGCATCGGCTCCGATACCCTCACCCCCTCCTCCTACGAGTCCATCAGCCTCGTCCAAACTGGTAGTGCCGAACATAGGCAGATTGTTTTTGTTGAACTGCGCCAAAATCCGATTGCTCTAGGTGTAGTCTGGACTGCCCTTCCCACCCCATCTGTTAGCGTATCCGAAGTCCAGGCTTGGAATGGCACCAACAGTATCTGGCGGGTGACCATCAACCCCCAGCCTAGGGCCGGGACGATGACCATCTCCTACGGTAGCAAGACGGCCATCGTGGCCTACAACGCAAGCACCTCTTCAATCGCCAGCCTGTTGTCTCCAGCCCAAGTATTTTCCACCGGGCAGTACCAATGGGACATCGCCATTGCCGAGGACAGCGTCCTTACTGCGGTTGGAAGTCTTGTTGGTTACAACGGCTTTTCTGGATCTATCAACTTCGCCACGGCAGAGTGCCACCAGTTCCTCGCTGGCGCTGAACGCAAGTCTACCGTACTTGAGGTTTCAATCAGCCTAGACGGCAAGCGGTACACGCTGATCCAGACGCCTTGCAATGTCTTTGCTGATGTTGTTTCCGACGGCGTACTCGTCCCGCTACCCCTTGGTACGGCTATGTCCGAACAGGTTGCCAATGCTCGCTTCGTGCGCCGCGATGTAGACCAAAACCCGGATAGCATCACGCAGGATATGATTTGGCAGAACCTCGGTGTCGATACGCTCGGTTCCGATGTTGTTGGCGCACTTAACCTAGCGGACTCTCCTTCGGCGGCCAATCCGTTTGCTACGATTTACGACCTCGCTGGCCTTGGAGCCACTTGGGGCAACATCACCGGGACGCTCTCTGACCAGACTGATCTCCAGTTAGCCCTAGACAACAAGTACGATGCCAGCAATCCGTCTAACTTTATCCAGGAGGCCAATGTCGATGGGAACCTCTATGGTCGTATGAACGGTATGTGGGAGGTTGTCCCAAGCCTTACTGGATATGCAACGGAGTCTTGGGTTACTTCGCAGGGTTATCTCGGCTCAACTGGCGGGACTGTAACAGACGGTAGTATTGCCCTACAAAGCACATCAAACACTAATTATGCTTATCTAAACGAAGGTAGTATTTTCTTCTCTCAGACACACAACATATCTGGGGAAGGTTGTCAGTATGGTGTCAGCGGAGTCCGTATTTGGAATGACCAACTGCAAGAAGGCGGGTTCTCAGTATATGGACTAAAGTTCTTTGACGGAACCACTCAGACTACTGCGGCCACTTCGTTCGATCCTACTGGATACGCTACGGAGTCGTGGGTTCAGTCCCAGGGCTATCTCACTTCTGTTCCACCGCCCGCTTTAACTGGCCTTACCAGCGATATCAGTTGGGACAACTACTCCAATACTGGCCGATTTTTAATTACGGGTGGGAGTAGTCCCGATGGAATGTTTTTCTCTGCTCGTTTTAATTTTGATACTTTTGTTCCTAATCAGCCAAGCACCGGCGATTTCTGGTTCAACGGTACGGATTTTTTCTATCAAGGCGGCGGGGTAAAGACGATTGCCTCGCAAACCTGGGTTACCAGCCAAGGTTACGCTACCACAGGCCAACTTTCTGGATACGCCCTGCTTGCTGGTGCTACCTTTACTGGGAAGGTCAACACGACAGTCACGGCCACGACCGCGCCGATTAACATCGGATCGCAACTTACTGCACCGACTACTACTGTCGCTGGAGATGTTTGGATTGGTGCTAATATCAATTACAAGTCTTGGGATGGTATCACAAAAGCCGTAGCCAACACCAACACGACAAACCAGTTCACCCAAGGGCAAGCGATTACGGTGAACTCTGCGGTCAACGCATTCCGCATCAACCAGCAAGGCACAGGCCCAGCGTTGGTTGTTGAGGACAGCGTATCGCCAGACGCTACGCCATTCGTCATCGATGCGAACGGCAAGGTTGGCGTAGGCGTCGCCCCGGACGCTACTGCGGCCATCAAGGTTGATGCCAACGGCATCTCGTTCAACGGACTGGTGTTCAACCCGACGGCTACCGCCGCACATACTGGAGGCTCAGACACCCTAGACCTCCTAGTCACCATCAACGGAACCAACTACCGTCTCGGTCTTCGCCCCGCTTAATTTATGATCCTCGCGCTCATCTCCCTGGTCATCGGCTTCATCGGTGGCTTTATTGCTGGCGTCAAAAACGCCGACAGTTCCAAACTCTCCAAGAGCAAAGAACTCCTGGATGCCCTCAAGGGCAAGAAGTAATCCCATGTGGCGCACCCTTCCAGTTGTCCTGCTGGTTGGGTGCGCTACGACTTCTGATCTCCCCAAGCAACCCGACGCCCCTACTAACGAGGGCATCGTTGCCACGGTTGGCAAGGAGTGGGATACGGCCGATCAGAAGGTGGCCGCTTCTATCTCCGTAGCCCGCGAGAACTCCACCAAGCCAGAAGTGGTCAAGGCTGAGACCAGCGTTGCCCTTTCCTATCTCCCGGTTCCCAAGCCAGAGGAACTAGCGCTTGCCCGCCAGCGGGCTACCAAGGCCGACCAGAAGGACTACGCCCAGGCTGAAGCCTTTGGGAAGAAACTCCTCACCAAGATAGACGCCGACTGGGCTAAGGTTCAGGCAGACTCTGCCGAGGCCAAGCGGGTCTCTGGACTGAAGGACAAGCGCATCGAGGAATTAACGCAGGAGGTCGTCCGCGTTAAACAGGAAGCCAGTAATAACATCTGGACGCTGACAGGTGCGGGCCTCGCCGTGATCGGTGGCCTAGCCTGTGCCTTTGCCTCCCCCCGCATCGGTATCCCCATCCTTCTGGCTGGAGCCTTCTGCGGCGCCATTCCCTTTATCATCGATTCCCCTTACTTCGCTTACATTGCTGGTGGTACGCTCCTCGCCGTCGCTGGCCTGGGCATCTACTGGCTCTGGGATAAAGTTAGGGACTCGGTCAATAACGATGTCCCCCCCTCCCCCCAGTAACCCAGACGACTACCAACAGGTAGTAAAGGATGGGGTCATCGCATCCGCGCTAGGCTCGGCCGCTATGGTGGCTCGCCTCCTCCTCTCTACCGACCCGGTCTCGCCTGGGTGGGTATTCCGTCGCATATTTGCCGCCGCTATAACCGCCGCCTTCGTTGGCTGGGCTGTGGCCGAACACATCCAATCTACCCCACTCCGCTTCGCCGCAGTTGGCGCCGCCGGGTACGCCGCGCCAGAAGTGCTGGACTATGTCCTGCGCTACATCAAAGCGCGTGGCGAAAAGGAAGTGTCATCCGTTAAGCCCAATGCGAAAAAGAAACCAGCCAAGAAGCGCGGATAACAATCTGCTGATCTCCGCAGGGATTATCCTTGGCATCGCCACCCTGTGCGCCGTCTACACGACTACCGTTGTCGATGGGGTCTTGAGCGCCTTCTCCTCAACCGAGGCGATGGTTATGCTGATCACCGATAGCGGTATCAAGTCCGATGACCTCAAGACCGAGCGTCAGTTGTCCGAGGCAACCCTTGCCCTTCGGGCTTCACGCGACATCGCCGTTGCCCTGAGCGTGGCTTCCTTGATGATGGGGCTGGCGCTTGGATGGCGGGTTTGGGGGCAAAAGGGGAATAGCAGGACACCAACAGGTCTACGATAACGCCTTGGCGGTACCTTTTTGTCATTATGATAGGGCAGTTCCTGTGTAAAACAGGGCGGCGCCCACCTTTTTGGGCGTAATGATGCCGTTAGTGATCATCGCCTTGATGAGGGCGGCGGCTTGGTCTTGGTCTAGGCCATAGTCCGTTTCCAGTTCCTTGATCATAGCCCCCCTGGAGGTGCAAGGCTTGGAGGCGAAGTGAGCGTACTGCTCCCCAACCTTGAGGAGTTCAAACTTGGATGACAGCGGCGCAACCTCCCAGAGTACCTTGCCCTCGGCGTGGCGCAACTTGATGGACAGGGTGGGCTTGCCGTCGGGCATCCGCATCCCGGCCAACTTGCCACGCTTGGTCAGGTTGAAAGAGAAGATCGGGTAGTCCTTTGACTCGCGACGGACATTGATAATCGCCCTCGCCCAGTTTACGAGTTCGGAACTCCCAAGGCCGCTGTATGCCATATCGCTAATGGTCTGGCCGTCGGTAACCTCCTTGGGCTTGGGCTTACCTTCGTGGTGGGTAAAGACGATGATGCACCCGGTGTCCTTGAGGATGGGCTGGATAAGATTACGGAGGAAGTGGGATGCCACCTCCTGTTTGGATAGATCCCCACCTACATACGAAAGAAGCGGGTCGCAAAAGATGACATCAAGTTTCATCCGTACCACAATCTTGCGGACGAGGTCAGCGAAGTCCTTGCCAGTCTTGGTGGTCTCGGTGAAAAAGCGGAGGTTCTCACGCAGGAGTACCTTGTCCTCCCTGGACAGGTTCATCGCCGAGGTCACGCCTTGGTAGGACTCGGCAAGGTCACCCACATCGCACTCAGCCTGGATGACGCCTACTCGGAGCGCTCGCTTGACCGGGATGCCGAACAGTTCGCGACCCAGCGCCCAAGAGCAAGCCGTCTGCATTGTGAAGGAGGACTTGCCGATACCAGACTGCCCGGTGATGAGCAGGGAGCCACCACGGCACAGCCAGCGGCCGTGGCCGATCATGTGGTTAGGGTCGTGCTGGGTATCGTAGGTCTCTAGGAAGTCGGTACGCAGTTCGTCGGGGAGGTCTTGGCCGTCCTTCCAGATAACCCAAGAGTCCCAGTCATCGGCGCCCACCTTGAGCGCCAGAACCTTCTGCTCCTTCTCGCCACGCATCACGCCGCCTAGGCGAGACCAGCGGGAGGGGTTCTTGTTCTGCGGGTCTGGTTCGTGATCGGTGAGGAAGTCATACACCGTATTACGACGCTCCTCCCATTGCTCCTTGGTCTCGGCATCCACCTTCACCCAGGCGTGGACTGACTTGCCGCCAGACTCGATGAGCGCCGTGATAGGAAGGTTGGACTGGTGGAAGATGGCAATCTGTTCGTCCCGGCTCTTCTTATCGAACTCAACCAGCACATGGCGATAAGCCGATACCGAGGTGTCCGTGCCATTGAAGTCATCTGGCTTGAAAGGATTGATGCGAATCCAAGCGCCCTGCTCGGACTGCTGGTAGTGCTTCTTGCCCTTGGCGTCTGGGCTAAAGAAGCGGGTGATCCATTCGGCTCGCGTAAGAAAGTTGCCCTTGCTGGCCGGGAAGTACTTGCCGTCGTCATTCTGCCCAGCCTCATTGGTGATGCAGACCATCTCGTCATCCTTGAAGGCGGCGAGCAGTAGGTCAGCCGTACTGATAGGCATAGCGCCAAAGGCAATCTCAGCCACGCGCTTAGGGTCGAACATCATCCGACCATTGGAGCCAACCGAGCGCTCCTGCTTGCCGAGCCAACCCTTCGGGCGTTCGTGCGGCTTCACATAGGCGTCGTTCAACTTGTGGCGCAGATCCTTCTCACCCCAGGCTGGGGCGCAATGCGAGAGGTTCCACTCCTGAAGCAGAGACCACGCATCGTCCCAGCCCAGTTCAAATCCGTGGGCGAGGATACTTGCCGCCCGGTAGGTGGCTGGATGCCCACCCTGTCCAGAGACAGCGGGAGGTAGTTTAGCAAGGTAGGCTCTCGCCCCCTTGACTCGGTCTTGGGCTGTCATTGTGGTCTACTTGTAGTAGTTGATCACCAATGGCAGACAAGCGATATTGTAATCAATCCAATCCCTAGCCATCTCATCGTCCCAACTTTCGTTTGTTTCGATTAGAATCTTGACCAGAGAATGGAAACTATAGATGAGGATTCCGTTTGGCATTTTGCCAACGATGGCCTTGTCGAAGGACTTGCGAGGCTCAAGCCTCGCTCGTTCCTTGGCTAGTTTTGTTTTTCGCTTCATCTTGGATAGTCTCAATCATCGCAATGCGTTCGCCAATCCATTTCGCACAAGGGACTGCCCAGGAGTTACCAATGGCCTTGTACCTAGGGCCAGCGGGGCAAGCGTCAGCGGGCTTACCCTTCCACGGAATCTTGGTGTGGTCATCTGGGAAGCCCTGGAGTCGCTCACATTCCTTTTCTGTGAGCCTTCTCACAAGCATCTCATAATTGCTTGCCTGTGCAACTTTAGTGATCTCATCAATTGCTTCATCGGAGCATCCACCGCGCGACCCCTTGGCAGTTGTAAGCGCCGAAGTGACCACAGGCTGTGCAACGGCTTGGCAATGGGACTTCGTGATGGCGAACTGCGGGTCTCCCGGCTCACCGATGGTGTTACCCCAAGAGGTTGAACTCGGGGACATATTCTCCGTGTTGATAGGGATAGGCTGTCCCACGGCGTGTGGCCCTTTGGCAACCAAAGTGACCATCTGCTCCTCCTGCTTGATGTGAGGTTCGTACTGGGCGTTGGCGCCCTGGTTGAATGCCGCACGATCAAGGACAACAGGCTCGGGTACTAGGACGGCCGGGAAGCGGTTCTTCTCGGGCATTGTCTGGCCCTTCGCTAGAACGGCGTCGAGCGTCTGCGTTACTTGTCCTCCGTCCCAGAAGCACCCTCGGCTACCTTCTTCTCCAGCGCCCTTCGGAGCATTTCTGGGAGAGGCTTGCCGCGAGCCGATGCCCTGCGAAGGATTCCAGCGCAGGCTTTCGCGGTCAAAAAGTACTGCGGCGGGAGTGCGCCAGTCTCCAGCACCTGTGACAGGGTCGCGGTAGCCGCATAGCCAGACTCGCCGTCTTCGCTGTGCCACCCCGAAGTGTTGAGCGTCAATGATGCGGTATGACCACCCATACCCGATGTCCCCCAGCGCTGTGAGGAGGGCCGCAAAGTCTGACCCTGCTCCTCGTTCCCCTCCAGATGTAAGGACGCCGGGGACATTTTCCCAAATGAACCACTTGGGTTTAAGAAATTCAACAAGTCCAAGGGTGACGAGGGCCAGGTTGCCACGAGGATCATCCAATCCTTTTCTGAGGCCTGCGGTGCTGAAGGCCTGACAGGGGCTTCCAGCGCAAACAAGGTCAACTGAGCCTGGGGTGAGTCCCCAGTCTTTCCATTTTGTGATGTCGCCATAGTTGGGTGTGTTGGGAAAGTGATGCTTGAGTACGGCCGAAGGGAAAGGCTCAATCTCAGAGAAGCCAACAGGCTCCCAGCCGAGTGATTCCCAGGCTACGCTGGCGGCCTCGATGCCGCTGAACAGCGAAAGGTATTTTAATTTTTTGGGTGTCATGGGTGGCTTGTTAAAAGGGTATGAGTAAGATCCATCGCCCTGTCCAGAGAAAAGGTATTGATCTTGTGTGGAGATAACCGTGAAGGCTTTATCCTCGCTTCCGAGGTATCCCTTCCCGGCCATCTTGCCGATGTTTGTGGAACCGCGCGAGCCGTCTTCACGCTCAACGCCGCCCCGAATCTTAAAGCAGATAGGTTTCATTTGGTGGCTCTGAAGTACGCAACCCTGCAATACCTACCATTGGTGGCAACCCTAAAAACTTTCTTTTCCATTAATTTCTTTTCCACCCCAATAACAATAAATCTTTCGGCAGACGATCTCCTTACGCCCCACTCCTTCGCCCACTCATTTGTGTTAAAGAATCCAGGTGGAATCTTCTCCCCCTCGGACAACCTCTCCTGATGGATGAGGTCTAGAAGTCTTTGCGCTTCTGATTTGGAAGGTGCCATTGTTCGCCGTTGTCGTGGGTGTGGAGCGTCGGGTGAAGTGAGTTATCGTTGTACTCTCCGTAGACGAAACCTTGGCTCCAGCCAAGCGTAGAACGGCGGGTGTTGGCATAATCCATCGCGCCGCGCCGGGTAAGCGTACCAACGCTGATGCCGATAGGCGAATCGATGCGGCGCCCAACCTGTTGCATGGTCTTGTGGGTATGGGCAAAGATCACATTGCCGTACATCTCAGCCATGTCGCGAGCGGAATTCTCGTTGTAAATAGTGCCGTGCGTAAAGGTATAGTTGCCCAACTTGTAGACTTGCCAGACCCCGGTGTAGGGGATGTAGAGGGCGTCCTGTTTTAAACAGGTAGCCTGGATGGCCTCTAGGGATGTCTCGGCCGCTCGGACTCGTAGTTGGTTGCTAGAGTGTAGATCCCGACGGAGGCGGGCTTCGTGGTTGCCTTCGATGACCACCTTGGCGCCAAGTTGACGGATGAACTCTAGGCCACCATCTAGGTCGGGGGCGATGGCATCGCCTTCGCCATTCGCAGAACCCATATGAGCGGACATATCGGTAAAGTCACCTAGGTGAATGATTGTGTGTGGCTTGAATTCCTTCTTAAACGCAAGGACGGCGGCAATGGCCTTTGGGTCTGCGTAGATGCCGTGAGAGCATCCAACTGCCATAAACCGCCGCCAGCCAGAGCCTTGCGAGATAGACTTCATACCTTGGCCTTGAGTCTAGTCTTCTTGAAAGATCGGTAGCGCTTTTGGTAATCTCTTTGGTAGGCGTTCTTGTGAATAACCTTGGTAATAGTGTGAATAGCCTGGGCGGCCTCAAGGCTCATCATCACGAAGGAGTGGTTCCCCTTCTTGGCCGCCATGATCGCCCGACCCAAGGCCGGGAGGCCATTGGTCTTTCGGCTTACGGCGCTTTCGCGGGACTTGTTCGGGGCTGACAAAGGTTGGGACATTAATAAGTTCCTCCGCTTTCTCTAGGCTTATCCCCAATGCTTTCGCCCTTTCTTCCAGTTCTGGAAGGTTTTCCTTGGTTATCTTTTTTGTGCGAGCCTTGGTCACGCTTCAGATAGGAACGCTTCTCCTTGAGGATTTCAATCTTCTTTTGATAGCCCAGGCGGGTGTCGGCCAGCGCCTCTGCAAGGGAGATCATCCGATGCTCGGCGAACTTGAGTTCAGTTTGAAGGCGAAGGTTCTCCTCTTGCAGTCCACCAATCTGGTTAAGGTCATGGACACGCTCGGCCTTTAGGCGCGCGATTTCTTCCAGCAATTTTAAGATGTCACTCATCATTGGTACGGATGCCAAAGGTGTCATTGCGTACCAACTTAAATTGATCTGTGGTCATATGTCGGATGACGCCGTCATTGTCCAGGACAACGGCAAAGACATCATTTGAGAATGACCCGCCGTCGCGGACATAGATTAGCATACCGTAGCCGAGAGGAGTCTCAACTAGGATGGGGTTACGGAATTCGTGAATCATAGTCCGTGACCCTCTGGAGGGTGGTCTCCCTTGAGGCCATCGCGCGCTTCCACCCACTCGGCGATGGCGTCGGCCAGCGGCTCCCGGTGGCGGTAGCAGTACCAGATTTCATCGCCAGCCTCGCGCAGGGACTCGGCAAGGCGTTTAGCCTTTTCCAACTCCTTCGCCATATCGCGAAGTTCGTAGCCCAGGCGCAGGACACTAGCCGCTAGGCTGGCGTTGATGCTATCAGACATTTGTTTCATACCACTTCTTCAGCGCCTCCTTGACCACGGCTTCCGTGACAGCGTTAGGCGGGGCGTAGTGCGAAAGATCGGTAACAATCTGGCACAGGACGCCGCCGCGAGACTTGAGGAGAGAGTTCTCCTTCTCCAACTGCTCGATGCGGGATTTGGAAGCCGCCAGCGAGTTGCTCGTCTGCAACTGGATGAAGGCTTGGTTGATGATGTCGTTTGGGTTCATTTGGGTGGCTTGGTAAAGGGATTTTTCTAGGGCTTCAATACGACGCTCCTGGTGGTAGATAGCAAGGCGTTGGCGAGTGATGGTGTCCAGCAATTCTTCGTCATTCATCGTAAAATGTGTCTAGGGCGGGTGCGCCCGGAGATACGCCAATCGGTACCGATAGCCTTGCTGGCTTGGTCAATGGTGTATGTGTTAGCCCTGCGGTGGCCGAACTGACGGAGTTTGCGGACTTGCTTCGCCGTAGCAAGACCGAGGCGCTGGCGCTCAGTCATCTTGTGGATGATGTAGGCGGCGTGTTCCATCGGGAGATCAGCAGGAGCGTGAATCTGGTAGCGCTCTAGGATGTTCTTCTGCCCCTGGGTCATTAAGACCGTGGACTCTGTGGGGGGCGGCGTGAAGCCGAAGAGCGGGGTGACCACGGATAGGTCAAGCAGTCCTAGGTGCTTGGCCTCTTCCTTGGCCTGTTGACGCTCGATGCGCTTGATCTTCTCAAGCAACTTCTGCTCGGCATCTTGGTCGGTCATTTCAGCATCCCCTAGGGGGTCTGATAGGCCAAGGCGCTGGGCGCACCGGGATTCTGGGTGCTGGGTAAAGGCGTCCCCTGGAGCGAGGGTGTGCGTACCGCTAACCCACATAGGGTCGAGGATAAGGCAGTCTGTCTTGCCCGGAGAGGTACGGAGGCCACGGCCGATCATCTGCGACCACAGGGCGCGCGACTTGGTCTCACGGAGAAGGACAACGCAGTCAACCTCTGGGCAATCGAAGCCTTCGGTGAAGAGCGCAACATTGCACATAAACCTAGTGCGGCCAGCCTTGAAATCATCAACTGACAGCCCGCGCAACTTGCCCGATGTGCCGTCTAGGTGGGAGGAGTCATAGCCCAACTTACGGAGTTCGGCGCTGAAGCGCCTGGAGCAATCCACACTAGGGAGGAAAACCATCGCCCGCTGGCGGTTAAAATGGACAAACTGATCTACCACCGACTTGGCAACAGCCTCAATGGCGTCGTCGTAATTTTCGATGATGTTGTCGCAGATTGACAGCGGTAGTTTCTGCGCCATCGGACGGACTAGGTAGCCGTCTTTAATGAGGCGCTGGATCTCAATCTGGTGGACTTGGGTGAACCCTGCACCCTCTAGGCGCTGGTTGTCCAGTCGGTCAGGCGTTGCCGTAATCGCCACCTTTGGGCCTTGGAATGTGTCGGAGACATTCTTCCAGGATGTGGCTACAGCGTGGTGGGCTTCGTCAAAGACGCACAGGGCGTCCACTCGGCCGGGATAGTCATCGTACTGCTTCTTGAATACGGACAGAGCCTTGCCACGGACGCCGAAGCGATCCATCGCGGCTTGAGCCTGGGAAAGTAGTTCCTCGCGGTGAGCGAAGAAGTAGCACTCGCGACCTGTGGCCGTCTGCCAACGGCGCATAAGTTCGCAAGCCATCACCGTCTTGCCCGCCCCGGTCGGTGCGACCAGTAGCGGGTTGACGGCCTTGGACAACGCATCAACGCAAGCCTGGACGGCTTGCTCTTGATACGGACGCAGGGTCGGCTGGGTGGCAGGAGCCGACATCTGGATTAGAAGGGGTTGCCTTCGGGGCCGCTGGGGAGGCGCACGAAGAACGAGCCTTGGTAGGCCACGCCTTCGGTGCCGTCCTTCTTCATGTACTTGCGCTCGGTGACCTTCACCTTGAGGCGACGGCCGATGGAACGCTCAACGACAGCCTTGACCCACTCCTCATCGATCTCGAACTCGCCACGCTCGATGTAGCCGTTGATCTCCTCCTTGGAGGCGGTGGCGGCGACATACTCGTTGAGGCGGTTGTACTCACCGTTCTTCTCGGGCTTGGAGAAGAGATCGGAGAAGACCACTTCGCCTTCGGCGTTAGCCAGGGCGATGCGGGCGTAGAAGTCGGCTCGGGGCGGCATATACTGGGCCGTGAAGGACTTCACGATGACCTCGTAGGTGCCGGGTTTGCTGATGTACTTCTTTTCTTCAGCGGCGTTGGGGTTGAACTTGAATGACATATGTGTGCTTGGTTGGTATTACTGGTTGGTGGAAATGGCCCACTTGGGGAGGGAGAGCGTAGTGACATCCTTGGAATAGGACGGCCAAGAGTCGAAGGTGATGCATTGAGAGTAGAGAGCGATGCCCTCTTCCATCAATCGGTTACCTTCGGCAATTGCGGCTTCATCAAGGGTGTACACCCTATTAGCGCAGGGCAAATCTTTTTCTTGGGCAACGATGACAAACTTCTTCGCCCCGGTGAGGCGCATATAGAATGCCGCCTGGAGGTGGTACTTGAAGTTGGCAACATCCTTGGCAAAAGCCGCAGGGCTGGCGTCCTGGGTTGTCTTCAGGTCAACGATGACAAGGTTGCCATCAGCGTCCTTGGCGATGAGATCAGGACGGCCCTTGATGGTTACGCATGGCTTGATGTTAAGGACGCAACCCATCTCGGTCTGCCATTCAGTAAGGTTAAGATTGATGAGCGTCTGTCGGGCGGCCGTAGCAATCCGAATAACATCATCGAACATATCCTTTGAGACAACTTCGGTGCGGTCTCCACGGCTGACCAGGAACGCCTCATAGGTAGCCTTGCCATCTTTGGTGCGGCGATCCACATCGGGGGCAACAGCAACCCGCTCGGTAAGGAGTTCAGGCTGGAGGGCGGCGAGGTGAACAAGCCTACCCATCTGGAAGGCGGGAGAATCTTTTTTATCCTCCGTGAGCCAAGCCTTATAGTGGCAAGGTGAGCGCAACAGGGTTTTGCAACCGCTGTAATTAAGCGCAACGATATCGTTGTAGTGATCTAGGTTCATAGGGACTTGTTAAGGGCGTCGAGGAAAGCCTGGGGCTTCTTGAGAATGGAGGCAACAGTATCAGCGGACACATCATCTAGGGTATCGCCATCGGTAAGATGGCCCGCCTTGACAAGGAGCGCAATGGCTTGGCTTACCTTGCCCGGAGGAATGATCTCCGCAAGGGTAGTGGGGACAACTTCTAAATTCTTGGACTCAATCTCCTCGGCTAGATAGACGCCAAAGCAACACTCTGGCGCAATGAGACGGACGCCCTCGGAGATCGCGCGGGCGGTCAGCATCCGACGAGGCCACTTGCGCCAGTTGTCCTTGAGGGTCTTGCCGTCAGCCTTGGTGGCCGTGCCGTTGGCGATGTACTCATCAATCGTGGCAACGATGTTTGCGTAGGATACGCCACGCTGGAATTTGGCAATAACCTCGGTGTCAGACCGGGTGGTCCAGGTGACGGTGCCGCCAGCCTGATGGAACTTTGCAAGCAGGGCGTCCGAACGGATTGCCAACTGGCCTTGGATAAAGTGATAGGTGCGGGCCAACTCCAGCGGGGACTTGCGCTCGGCAAAGCATTGCATCGCCAGAATCTCACCCTGTTCGGGCTTATCGAGGCCGAAGATGCCTGACTTAAAAATAGCCCCCCCCAGGGTCTTGATGGCGGCCATAGGGTCGTTAATCCTATCGTACACATCGAGGCCTGCGGCCGGGACTGGGATGATCTCGTCAGACATTTGAGGCAACCTCGATGAGTTCCTTCTTGGAGACGCGACGCAGGACGCCCTCAAGGACAATGTTGTAGTAATGGCGCTCCTGGATGACCGTGGGCTTGAGTTCACGGAATACTCGGCCGTCCTTGGATACCATATAAGCGGTGTCTGGGATAGAGGCGATGATCTTGGCGGGTGGCTGTTTGTTGAGTTTTTTTAGCATTGGATTTTGATTAAAGGTTATGTTGTAGGGCGTGGTCAAGAAGCAAAAGAGCGTCTGCTGTTAAAAGGCTGACCTTGAGCGCCGGGTGGCGGCGCTGGGCCTCGTCGCGTAACTTGCGCTTCCATTGGGCAGAGGACAGGTCTCCCTTCTTACCGATGCCGATGGTCTTCTGCCAGGTCTGCGGCGGCACCTTGATGACTCGGTAACCTCGGGCCTCAAAGTGGCCGCAGAGGTAGCCGTAGCCGAAGTGCAGGGTCGCGGTGGACGAAGATGGAATCATCCTCCCTGCGAACTTCGGTACATCCTCGATGATAATGGTAAACTTTTCAAAGGCATCTTCGGCGCTCTTGTTCGTGATCTCAAACAACTCATCGGAGTTCAATGACGGCAGGGGGTAAGCCTCTACGGATTTATTTTTATATACAGCAAGGCCGCCCGAGGCGCCTGGGTCGATGGCGATGTAGCACTTCATCGGCCTTTTACTTCCCAGTTATCCGAGACCTTGTTAGCCTTATCGAGTAACTCATCGTGAACTAGGTCGGCACAGATCAGTTCGTCAATGAAGGCATGAAGACGCTCCCCGGCCCTCTTTGATGCGGCCAGTTTCTTTTTATATGCCGATACCTCGGCTTGGAGTTTCTCCATTTCCTGCGCTTGTAAGGAACACATTTCTTCTAGTTCGTTGTTTTGATCTTGGAGCAGACGAAAATAATGTTCGTTACTGGGTGGCATTCCCGAAGATATGCCCAACCCGGATGGCGGCGTCAACCTTGGACTTGGGGCATCGGGTTGAGTCAAAACCAGCGTCCTTGAACGCCTGGTAACCCATCGAAAAGCAGAGGTAGTACTGCTGGGGAGAAGGATTAACCACCCCTCCCTCCCGCAAGCGGGCGCCGCACAAGCGGAGGTAAGCCGAAGCCACGGCCCGCGACGCCTTCGGGTTCATATAGTCCCCCCGAGGGTACATCTTCTGGCCTTCTTTTTTCAATTGGCGGTTGCCGTCAATCCAGGCGGCCGGGTGCATCTGCCAAGCGCCCACGGCGGCGCCGCCGTCCCCTACGGCGTAGTGGTTCATCCCGCTCTCCACCTGTCCCACGGCGTCCACAAGGTGGTAGTGGGCCATCGTGGAGCGGTAGGCATCGTCGCGGCCCGCCAGGAAGGCGGCGCCAACATAGGACAGCAGGGCAATAGGGTGGCTCATTTGATCTTGGCCTCGTTGAGGGGGTCGCGGGCGAAGTCAGCCACACCACGGAGGCGCAGGGCGAGGATGCGCCGGGGTGACCCAGCGGCCGAACCTTTGATGGTGTCAGCGGCAATCTGGTCTAGGACATCCGCAAGCGCTTCCCAGTCATTGTTTGGGATGAAGTAGCCGCCGCCGAGGGCGCTCTTATTTTTGTTGGGTTCCATTTTTGTCGGGGGGGGTGAGAAGGATGTAAGCGGCCTCGCCGAGGAGATCGGCAACCCGATGGG
>Ga0209107_10000385_pt1 | contig 26264 bp, 22 predicted proteins | sample LakErihyJuly2011_2_FD_187460 | JGI IMG/M metagenome (GOLD analysis project Ga0209107, IMG submission 187460) | Freshwater microbial communities from dead zone in Lake Erie, Canada - CCB hypolimnion July 2011 (SPAdes) (version 2) | ecosystem: Environmental > Aquatic > Freshwater > Lentic >...
AGAACGGGAGTGCAAAGGTAATATTATTAGCCACTATCCCTAATCTTTTTTTAATTATCCTGAATTTAAAGCACAAGTAATTGTAAATCAAATGGTTAAATTATTCTTCTTAAACACAAAAACCCGCATTTTTAAATGATTTCTAAATGTTTGAATTTAACCCCATCTGTTCAAGTAATTTTCAAGCCCGATTTTAGAGGTTTTAGAGGGGTTTTTTACCGTCAAAACCAGCCATTGATTGCAAGCAATGGCTGAACGCAGCTGGTTTTATTTCTATAATTAGGAAAAGAGATTAAGCTTAATTCTTTAAAAAAAAACGTAAATCGAAGGTTAATCCACTCGGTATGCAAGCCGTTTTAGAGACCTATTTTGAAGCAATTGGTCTGTAAATTACAAACTGGTTGCTTTTTAAATGCGGTACAAGTGCTTTTATCCTCCAAAAAAATGCTTTTAGAATGCACAATTCGAATACATCTGCAAGCTATTTATATGATTGCATCCTGCAAAAAAAAGCAAAAAAAATAGTTTGCATGGGCAAACTATTTTTTAAATATCAAACCAAAAAAGGGATAAGCCTCTTCGCGTTTATTTTCTTGAAATCACTTTCTCAACAGCCGCAATTACATCAACTGTGTCTAATTTGTATTTCGCCATCAATTCATCAGGCGTGCCACTTTCCCCAAAACTGTCGTTAACGCCTACCATTTCAACAGGTAATGGGAAGTTACGTGCCAATAATTGGCAAATGCTATCGCCCAAACCGCCGTTGTACATATGCTCTTCTGCCGTTACCACACAGCGGGTTTTGCGCACTGAATTCAATACTGCTTTTTCATCCAAGGGTTTAATGGTGTGTATGTTAATTACCTCAGCACTTATTCCTCTTTCTGCCAAAGCTTGCGCAGCCTGTACACTTTTCCAAACCAAATGACCAGTGCAGAAAATTGACACATCCGTGCCCTCATATATTGTCACAGCTTTACCAATTTCAAAAATCTGATCAGGTGTTGTAAAAATGGGCACTTTAGGTCTGCCAAATCTCAAATAACAAGGTCCTTCATACTTTGCAATAGCAATGGTTGCAGCTTTGGTTTGGTTGTAATCACAAGGATTGATAACCACCATATGCGGCAACATTTTCATCATGCCCAAATCTTCCAATATTTGGTGGGTAGCACCATCTTCGCCCAAAGTTACTCCAGCATGAGAGGCGCAAATTTTTACATTTTTACCACTGTAAGCTATACTTTGTCGGATTTGATCATAAACCCTTCCAGTGCTAAAGTTAGCAAAAGTTCCAGTAAATGGAATTTTGCCTGCAGTAGCCAAACCTGCGGCCGCACCAATCATATTGGCTTCAGCAATTCCCATTTGGAAAAAACGCTCAGGAAATTCCTTTTTAAAGGCATCCATTTTTAAAGAGCCAGTTAAGTCTGCGCACAAAGCTACAACTTGACTGTTTTGTTTCCCTGCTTCTAACAAGCCGGCGCCAAAGCCTGATCTTGTGTCGTTATTTCCTAATATCTCTAAAGCTTGCATTATATATTTATTTCTGTTGTGGTTGCGGAGGTTATTGTAAATTCTTTTTCGAAAGTATAAATGGTTCTTGTTTCTGATTTGCTGCGGCCAACAACAATGTATTTGCCTGGTTGCATGATTATGGTTTGGTAATACTCATCACTGATGTCTGCAACCCAAACCATTTTGCCGTTGATTACGTGGTAAATTGCACAAACCAAATCGCGGCTCTTATTTATTTGAAGTCTTCCAGGCTGAGGAATCAATATGGTGGTGGTTTTGTTTTCGTCAACCACAACACTGTCTAAATGTATACGTGGCGTGGTTAATAATTCCATTTCATAAACCCCACATAAATATCTTTTTTTGGTGTTAAACGTTTGGGCATGTATGGTTCCAGATTTTTTCTTAACGGTGACCACTGCCTTTAAGTCCGTATAATTGGTTTTCCCAGTGCACACAAATTCGATAAACCCTTGAGGCACATCAATAGCAATAATATTGTGTCGGCCGACAATTAACTCCACATTGTTTTTTTGAACCGGAGGTAGAGTATGCACCACAATATCGTAGCGTCTCAAAGGATCTAAAAACAAAGTATCAGGAACCCCTCTTCCATTCATAGTGTGCTCATAGTTGAACAACAATTTTTTGGTCGATGCATCATAAATACTCATTAAAACATTGGTTTCTAAGGGTCTCAGTTTTTTATCCAACAAATTCACTTGGCAACTTGTGGCATTCATGGCTTGTGACACAATAACGCCAACAACGTTTTCGAAATCTTTCTCTGTATTGGCATCGTAGTAAGTACCGACACAATCAAATTTAAATTTAAATTGTTCTGATGAACCCAAGCCGATAATAAATGGTTTTAGAAAAATGCCTTTCTTTTGAAGATTTTGTGAAATTAGGCAAGGATCGCCTGTGCATTCTTCCATACCATCTGTTATAATGATTACTAGGTTTCTTACGCCTTTTTCAGCAGGAAAATCTTTCTCACATTCTTGCAATGAATAGGCAATTGGTGTCCATCCTTTTGGAACCAAACTGTTTACCCGTTTTTTCATTACCACCAAATTGTTTGGTGCAAATGGCACTTCTAATCGAGAATCTTTACAGTCCTTTAAATCTACTGTTTTTTGATGTCCATAAACCCTCAAGGCCAATTCAACATTTTTGAAAGTGCTTAAACTGTCAATTAATTTTATAGCCATTCGCTTAGCAACTTGAATGCGTGTCCATTTTTCAATGGGCGTAGTCATGCTTCCAGAAGCATCGAAAATAATTAAGATTCTAGTTTTCTCTGGCGTTTGAGCGTGTGCAGTTACCCCCATAAAAAGGAAAACTGCAATAAGCATTGCTTTCATATATTGGTCTAACGCCATTTTCATGCCAATTGGTATAATTAGTAATCGCCAAGCGTTTCTGGCAATTGAGCCAAAGCAGCAGCCAATTGCTGGTCATTGGGGGCTATACCATGCCATTCATGACTTCCCATCATAAAATCCACACCAGCACCCATTTCAGTATTCATTAAAATTACAATGGGTTTATTTTGATTGCGCATCGTTTTGGCTTTGGCATTGGTGTCTAAAATGTCTTGCATATCATTGCCATTCATTTCTAGAACCAACCAATTAAAAGCTTCGAATTTATTTTTTAATTCATGGAAGCCCATGATGTCTAAAACTGAGCCATCAATTTGTTGTTTGTTGTAGTCAACTGATGCGATAATATTGTTTAAACCATGGCTTCCTGCATACATAATTGCTTCCCAATTTTGACCTTCTTGCAATTCCCCATCACCCAGGCTTACATAGACGATATGGTCATCCTTGTCAAGTTTTTTAGCTAAGGCAACACCTACACCAACAGACAAACCCTGCCCCAATGAACCACTTGCAATTCTTACACCCGGCAAACCATCGTGGGTGGTTGGATGGCCTTGTAAACGGGTATTTATTTTGCGAAAAGTAGCCAATTCACTTACTGGGAAATAAGCACTTCTAGCCAGTACGCTGTAAAAAACGGGACTAATGTGCCCATTAGATAAAATAAACACATCTTCATTTTTAGCTTCTTGAGTAAAATTTGCTGGGTTGTGGTCCATTAATTGGAAATAAAGTGCTGTTAAGTAATCAGCACATCCAAGGGATCCGCCGGGGTGACCGCTTTGAACAGCGTGCACCATCCTTACAATATCGCGTCTAACCTGAGAAGCGATTTGTTGTAATTCTAGTGTATTGGGCATGGAATATTAATTGAATGCAAAAATGGCCTAAAAAAACGAGTTATAAAACAGCTTTTTAGCTTACTTATAAACGAATAATAAACGGCTTATTCTATAGTAAAAGAATCCATGTCATCCAAAACAGGAAATTCCAATCTGTATTCATCCAAAGAAACTTTATTTAAATAAAATTGAAATACTTTATCATCCGAACCAAACCCAATTTCTTCTCCTAAATAATTGATAATACCAGAATTCCCTATATGATCGACGCCATTTCCATCTTGCCCAATACGGTTGCATGCAACCACATAAGTTTGGTTCTCTATTGCCCTAGCTTTTAACAGCTGTTGCCAAGCATAATTTCGTTTTTGTGGCCAATTTGCGACATATACCATAAGGTCTATCCCTTCGGTGTTGCGGCTAAAAACAGGGAACCTCAAGTCGTAACAAACCAATGGCAAAATTCGCCATTCTTTGTAGTCCACAACCAAGCGTTCCTTCCCTGCGCTGTAGTGTTTGCTTTCATCGCCCGGACTAAACAAATGTCTTTTGTAATACCATTTAATCTCTTGATTAGGGGTAACAAAAGCCAAGGCATTGTAATATTTACCCTGTTCGTGCAACATAAAACTACCCATGATTGCCGAGTTGAGTTTTGCACTCATGCGTAGAATCCAAGTTGTTGTTTTTTCTGTGGATTCGTGGGCCAAGGCCTCGGGCTTCATGCTAAATCCGGTGGAAAACATCTCAGGTAAAACAATCAAATCACAATCTTTTATTCCTTCTATTTTCGATTCAAAATGCTGAAGATTGGCATCCACATCTTCCCAATGTAAAATGGTTTGAACCACAGCGATGTTTATAGCTTGCATAAAATCTCTAGGGCTTTATTGAGTGTTTCATTCGATTTCGCAAAACAAAAACGCAGCACCTTGTGGTCGGTTTTTCGCATGTAAAAAGCAGATACAGGTATTGAGGCAACACCAATTTCTTTACACAAATAGTTCGCCATTTCTACATCTGATTGGTCTGAAATTTTTTCGTAGGTGAGCGCCTGGAAATAGCTCCCATTGCAATCTATCATTTTAAATTTAGAAGACTTCAAACCTTTTCGGAACAAATCTCTTTTCTCTTGGTAAAAAGAACCAAGACCTAAATACAATTCTTTATTTTGCAAAATTTCGGCATAAGCATGCTGAATTGGCGTATTTGCTGCAAAGGCCATAAACTGATACGACTTTCGTATTTGGGCTGAAATATTTTCAGGAGCCAACAAATACCCCATCTTCCAACCTGTTGTATGGTAAGTTTTACCAAAAGAGGAGACGATGATACTGCGCTGGGCTAATTTTGGGTAACGCGCAACAGACTGGTGCTCAATTCCATCAAATATAATATGTTCGTATACCTCATCACTTAAAATCAGAGCATCGGTATTGGTTATTAATTTTTCCAATTTGCGCATATCCTCAAAACTCAATATCGAGCCACTCGGATTGTGCGGTGAATTGATAATGATCATACGCGTTCTTATGTTGATCAGTTTGCGTATTTGGTCCCAATCGATTTTGTATTCCGGGAATTGCATTTCATAAACAATGGCTTTTCCGCCGGCCAACTCAATAGAAGGAATGTAAGAATCGTAGGCTGGCTCAATAACTATAACTTCATCGTTCGTTTTAATGAGTGCGTTGATGGTGGCAAAAATCCCTAAAGTAGCTCCAGGAACAATCGTAATCTCAGTTTCTGGATTGTAAATGGCAGAATAAAGTTCTTCTGTCTTTTGCGCTATTTGTTCACGCAATTTCATTAAGCCAGGCATTGGTGCGTATTGGTTGTGACCAATTTCCATGGCTTTTGAAACAAGATTTTTAAGCTCTGGAGAACAATCAAAATCAGGGAAACCTTGTGCCAAATTAATTGCATTGTGGGCCTGCGCCATGCTCGACATAACAGAGAAAATGCTGTTGCCAGCTTGGGGAAGCTTACTGTTTATATTGCCTTCAAATTTCACTAATAGCAAAGGTAAAGATAAAAAAAGGGATTAATACCCATGTCTATGAAATGTGGGAAACTGAAGGTATGGATACTAAATGCACGAATTGGTAGCGGCAAAATTACAGCAAGCGCTCAAATTTCGCAAAACAAACAGTTGCAACTTGGCATTATATTTATTGCCATTAAACAAAATCACCATTCATATTTGCCCAAAAACCGCCCAATTCTTTTAAACCTTCTTTTTCCACGCTTGAGAAAGGAAGCCAAGTGTTTTCGTTTTGTTTGATTAGTACCTCAATTGAATGCACGTCAGGGAATAACTTATAATCAAATTTCGTATTCTCCAAGGCAATGTAACCCGTGTAGTAGTAATCCATGTTTTTACTTTGAGCATAATCAATCTTCAAAAGCATCAAGTATTTTCCTAAGCTGTATTTCTTGTAATCAGGATGGTAAAAATTCATATTACCCATTATTACCTTCTGGCCTTCGTCAAAATAAGCCACTGCTATGAGCTTTCCTTCATCTCTAATTTGTATGGTCTTAGAATTAAACTCGACCATTTTATCTGAATTGAATAAAAAATGAAACACACTTTCATGGGCATCAAAATCCATTGCAAGCCTGTAAGTTTGGTACAAGGTATCGATCTCTTCATTCAATTGAGAGGCTCCAATTACATAAGTGAAGCGTTTATTTAATTTGAATAATTTATGCTTGTGCACATCCTTCACCAAATCCAAACGCGTGCGCAACCAAAAACAATCGTAGGCCCTTTCCGTCTGAGAATCATAAAATTCATCGGTTGTAAATAAATTCTGACGCATTCTGTAATAGCCCTTCTCCAGAAGCAAATCCAAATTATGCCCCGTCAAATCCAATGGGATATTGTCTAACTCTAATTCCAATTTTTGTTTTAATTTTGAGGCTCAAAGGTAAGAATTAATAGTTATTGGTTAATAGTTAATGGTTATTGGTTTGTCGATGCCTAAATTAGGTTGAGCGTACTTATAAAAAACGAAATGCTGTCTCAAGGGTGTTTTTCACCCTTGAGTAATCAACGAAATCTCCAACACATATCGATTACTTACCTCTCCCGATAACTATCAGGACTCCTGTTTCACCCTGCTGCGTGTCTGCAATGAAATGAAAGACTCTGCTGCAGGGCTCTTGCTGTTTCTTGTCGCCTTTTCCCGCTGTTTGCTCTAGCCTGTTTATTTGTGTCAGCATCTGCTGGTGTTTTATTTGGCTTACTGCCGTGCGCCATGTAAAACACGCCGCGGCATAGCCACAAATTTTCACAGGGCTGCCGCGTCCATCGGGGCGAGGTATTTCGATAAATGACATTGGAAATTAACACAAGATTTTGTATAAAACAATCCAGTCTACACCGAAAAACCAAACAAAAAAAATGGCCCTCAGATTGAGGGCCATTTTAATATGATAATATCTTTAAAATTTAGAAATTAAATCTTAGTCCTACACTAAAATTAACCAATGGATAATCGTCATTTTTAATGTTGCTTATTTCGCTAGTGTATTCACCATCTTGACCAATTGCATTGGTTAAGGCAATGTTGGCATGCGCCTTGCCGATAAGTGAAATTCCGCCGTAAAGAGCATAATCAAAAGCAGCTCCAAAACGCAGTCCAATTGAACTGGTGCTGTTAAATGCTGTTTTGTTTTGTATGCTACTGAAAGATTTCGCAAATTCCATCATCGAATAATTAAGTCCGCCAGCACCTCTGATTTTAAATCGGTTGCTAAATATTTTCTCTTTAAAAACACCAATTGAATAGGCACTGTGATTATAATCTTGCAGACCTGATTGGTAAATTGCGGTATTAACAGCATAATCGAATTGCACCTGTCCAGGAGTAGAATACTTCTCAAAAGCCATGTAATAATGCAGGCCATGGATGTTTTTTGCATAGTCAATCTGTGCAGCCATAAATCCAGACGGCATTAATCCATAAGAAAATTCCATTCCAAAAGATTTACCCTTTACCTCCGATACCAGTGAATTTATATATTCAACTCTTTTTACTGGCAATGCAATAGATGCATATTGAATGATTGATTTTGGCAAAGAATCCGCTTGGTAAATTTTACTGTAAGTAGCAGGAAAGCCTGTAATGGTAATCTGAATTTCACTCAATTGCGAGTTTTCAACGGTGGTAATTTTTGAGTAGATAGGGTCAACAACGTAATCGCACTTATGGGTAGTTAAAAACAATTCCATAGCATTGTTTTTGATTTCAGATAGCGGAAGTTTCAAGTCTGCTGTATAAGTAACAGATTGTTTTACTGATCCAATTTTCAAATCGGCAACAATTGGTTTGATAAGCATCCCAACAGCGGTTGGGTTCACCTCAGGATCGTGTGCTTTGGTGTCTTTTTTAATTTCTCTGTGGATTGAGCATGAAGTAAGTAAAACTACTCCTAGAATTGGGATGAATTTTTTCATTTTTATATTTATTTGATAATGTTTGAGAAGATTTTTTTTTGAAAAAACAACAACTACTTATTGCAGCTAATTATTGAATTCAAATATTTTTAAAATGTAATTTTTATTTTTTTTTGAATAATTTAAAATGTCCTAACTGCGCGAATCCTACAACCATACACTTTATCGAGTGTACCTTGATTACCACTTTGAAAATTCTGGGCCCAGGCTGCTATATAATTAGATGATAACTCTGTTGAAGTCCAGTAATTACTTTGCATAAATCCACCAATTGCGAATCGGTTTATGTATAGTTTATTTAGCTCATCTTTGGAAGGCAGATACCAGTCTGTATAGGTCCCTGCATTGTATGCTTCTGCTAAACCAGCAGCATAAGTTGTTGAAGTTGCTCCTTGATTCCAAATAATATTATATGTATTTGAAAACCCAGTCCCCAATGCAGTGCCCGTCGCATATGTTGTCACATAAGTGCCATTATACCATCTAATTGTTACTGTTGCGTCATTTGCAGCAGCAATCAAACCATGCTGCACATTGGCATCATAACCAGGATCGCCAGACTGCAAAATATAGGCTATAATCCCGCCTGCGTATGATTGACCGATAACAAATGGCGTTTTAAAAGTTAAATTAGCCCCATAAGAAGTTCCAACAGCATTAGTTGCATATGCTCGCACAAAATATGTAACTCCGCCTGTCAGACCTGTTAAATTGCTTGTAAAAACACCAGTTCCAGCACCATTAGAGGTTTTACTGTTAAATGTAATAGGATTTAAATATGGAGCCCAACAAACACCTCTTTCGATAATAGTTGAGCCTCCGTCACTTGAAATACTGCCACCACTTATGGCTGTGGTGTTGGTAATAGTCGTTATTGAAGTTGTAGTCAATATTGGCTCAGTTGCGTCAAGTGTTACGCATAATTCATTATCTCCATAACTTGTACCTACCTTATTGGTGGCATAAGCGCGTACATAGTAAAATTTACCACTTGACAAGCCAGTTATGCTGCTGTTAAAACTTCCAATGCCATTTCCATCGCTTGTAAGATCGTCTGAAATGGTAGGATTTGTACTTAAACTCCAGCATACACCTCTAGCCGTAACTGTAGCACCACCACTGCTTGTAATATCACCTCCGCAATTAGCTGTAGTTTGTGTTGTATTAGAAATAGAAGCAGTTGTTAATACCGGTAGCGTTGCCGCTTGGGTTGAAAACGAAACACTATTCCCGTAACTCGTGCCAGAACTATTGGTTGCATAAGCACGTACATAATAAACTGCGCCGTCTGCCAAGCCAGTTATATCGCTTGTGAACGCCCCTAAACCAGCCCCATTAACTGTTTTAATATCTGCAAGTGTTGGATTTTCTGTTGTAGCCAAACAAATACCCCGAGCAGTTACTGCAGACCCGCCATCATTTGTGACATTGCCACCACCAATTGCAGTTGTGGGTGTTATGCTGGTTACTTCATTCGTAGTTAAGGTTGGTACACCGTTGGTAGTAAATGAAACTGAATTCCCATATCCCGTTCCCTCGCCATTTGTTGCATAAGCTCGAACATAATATTTGGTATTGCTTATTAACCCCGAAATGCTGCTTAAAAACACACCACTATCAGCCTCCTCTTTTGTTAAATTGTCTTCAATTGTTGGATTTTCGTTGGTACTCCAGCAAACCCCACTTTCTGTAACGGCATTGCCACCATTGCTAACAATATCAGCACCTGCGGTAGCGGTTGTTTCGGTAATGTTTGATATTTCACTGGTTGTAATTGTTGGTGTACTCCATGGAGAATCAATTTTACTTTTCTTACAGCTTTGAGATAATAATATCAAAAATGTAATTGCTATTGATAAGCCAATCCAAATCCTTTTATTTTTTTGCATTTTCAAACATAGGTAATTAAAACACAAAAGAGCTCGTAACTGAAAACAAAAAGCGATTGTAACGATATTGTAACAATATTGTAACATTTTTTCTTCGTTATTTTGAGGTTTTTTCGTCGTTGTTTTTACCATTTTGATTGCTCTCATGCGCTACAGTATTGAAAATATTGGAAATACAAAAGAAATGTCACCTCCCCATCTAACGCCTCGGATGGATTGTTATTTATAATTCATCCTTAAACCGCTAATCATTTCCGACGGCTTTGTTTTAATGCCTTTGGTCCTAGCAGCCTTTTTATTAGCATTTCGTTCGCGGCTTGAATTGGCATTCAAAAATTAAATTCTAATGGCATTATGATGGCATTCTAAAGGCATTTTTAACTGCCTTCCTCCTGCTACTCCCTCCGGTCGTGAAATCGCTGCGCTAAGTTCTTGTTTCACCCTGCATGGTGATTGTTGCTTTGAACAATCTCTCGTGCAGGGCTCTTGCTGCCTTTTGTTAGCTCCGCTGATCCCCTACGAAATGGCGCTAACAAGATACAATGAATGCCATTTTTTTAAAAAAAAAATGGTTTTTATTCCCCCTCACCCAATCTTCAAGCCACTAGGCAAATCCGTAATGCTCGAATTATTTCGTTAGTGGCTTGGATTGGAAAATCTTATTAATTGGAATTTCCAATTAGTTTGAAAAAACTAAACCCTACTTTGTCTACCGCAGTGAAACGAAGGTAGAGACCCTAACCCCTAGACCCTAAAAGATTAGCTCCGCTGATCCCATTCGAAATGGCGCTAACAAGATACAATGAATGCCATTTTTTTAAAAAAATGGTTTTTATTCCCCCAACCCAATCTTCAAGCCGCCAGTTTAATATCGTTTATGATTTGGAATCTCGTTCGCGGCTTGGATTGGGTTTGGGGAAATAAAAATGCCAACTTTCTGCGAAAGTTGGCATTCATTGTATCTTGTGCACCCGTAGGGATTCGAACCCCAAACCTCCTGATCCGTAGTCAGGTGCTCTATCCAATTGAGCTACGGGTGCATTACCTTAAAAGGACTGCAAAAGTAAGCATAAAAAAATCCCTGACAAAATAATTGTCAGGGATTTTTTAAATGTTTTATGGTAACTTAGTTCAAGATAAACTTAGTCGTTGCTGTGAAATCAGCAGCAGTCATTGTGCAAGTGTAAACGCCATTGCTTAAACCTGAAGTTGAAACTGCAACATCAAAGTCGCCAGCTTCATAATCAGCACTGATGGTCTTAAGCAATTTGCCAGTTACATCATAGATGCTTAGAGTTACGTTTTGAGCTGATGCCAATTTAACCGGAACAAATACTTCATTGTTGCTGTTGCTTGGGTTAGGGTAAATATTGCCTAAACCATTGCCATTCGCATCAACGTTTTTAACGCTTAATGTTTGGGTGGTTAAATGGTAATCAGTTCCTTCAAAAATTGTTTGTGTGAATAAATTACCTGGTAAGTATGATTTGAAGATACCTACAGATTGACCATATACCAATTCATAATTGGTGAGCACTGAATTGTTTTGAGCTTCTGCGTCAATATTTTCTACGACAACACCAGCTTTACCGTACATTCTTATACCATACATATTGTATTTCTTGTTCCAAGTTGAACCATTGTAAGCAATACCTGTATCACCTACTGCAGGTTTTTTCATTGGTTTGAAAGTAATTGTGTGACCAATAATGCTAGCATTTACGGTATTGGAGTTTTTAGGGACATTAATACCTACAGGTATAGAAAGTGTTCTTCCGAAGAAAGAAGTTTGCGCGCCATTTAAAGTTACGCTATCAGCAAAAGCTTTTGTTAAAAAGATGGTATCTGTTTTAAATGCGCCTGAGTTCAATCTTGTTTTCGGGTTGTAAGCCGCTACTTTGGGACAAGAATAGTAGTGAGGTATGGTTGGAGCAGATTGGTATGTATACGATTTATTGTCCAAACCAGCTGGCAAGAAATATTGAATGAATACCGTGTCAACAATCGCAACATTTTGAGTGCCAACTTTCATAAAGTCAGCGAAACGAACGTAGAACTGGGTAAAACGAATTGAATCCCAAGTGTAGGTGTTGTGTTTAGAGAATCTTGCAGGGTTGTTAGAAAAAACCTCATCTCTTGGATCGTTAACTCTACCTAGAACATGAAAACCCGTTTTGAACTTAGCTCCATCAGAGTATACAGTGTAAAGATTGGTGTCCGGTTGAATGAAATAAACAGAGCTAGTAATGCCAGCACCGTTGAAATCGTTGTATGCTGTTGCATAATCGAACCAACCTTTACCAACTTCTCTTTTTGCGTTGTTGTTTTTGTTTTCGTTTTTAACCACTATTTTAAATTGCGGATAATCGTAATTGATTTTTTCTTTTACCTGTGCACTTACTGATAACAGTCCAAGGCCCAAGATTGTAAATAAAATTCTTTTCATGACGTATTATTATTTTCTTATAATTATTGGACGTCAAAAATAACACGAATGCTGCAAGTTTTTTAATAAAAGAGGTAAAAAAAAACACAGATATTATAATTAATTAACAATCAGTTAATTAAAATCAAATATCGCCAAGTCTCGGGCGCAATAAAATTTCTTCCAGCACACAATTATCGCGGTTTGCATAAGCAAACCACAATGCCTCTGAAATGCTGCTGGTTTTCATAAACCTAGATTCAGGCAATTCACTACCCGCCCAGCTGTCTGTTAGAGTAGCTCCGGGCAAAATAGAGCTCACTGCAATACCATCATGCATCAACTCTTTTCTCAAAACTTTAGACATTCCAAGCAACGCATGCTTGCTGATGCAATAAGAAGCCCCATTCTCATAAGCCATTACGCTTGCAGTTGAGCAAATATTAAATATATAGGCGTCCTTATTTATTTTCATCAAGGGTATAAAAGCTTTGCTAAGGTAATAAGCAGCTGAAACATTTAAAGCCATTTGCAGTTCATAGTCGTGGTCGCGCTCTTCTGCCAATTTGCCAGGCATAAATACCCCAGCATTGTTCACCAAAATATCGATGTGGCTGATCTTCGATTTTATTTCATCAATCGATTTGTAAACCTCTGTTTTAATGGATAAATCAGCAACTACATGCTGCAATTTTTGGGGATAAACATCAAACAAGCGCCCTAATTCGCCGCTGCTTCGGGCAATGGCGAAAACATAAAAACCTTCTTTTAGTAATTTTTCTACAATTGAAATTCCAATCCCTTTGGAACCTCCACTTACGACTGCGATCTTTTGCATGTTTCAAACTTACATCATTTTTGATTTGCCTCAAAATACAATTCACAATCGAGGTGTATATTTTGAAATTTAAACTAAACCCGATTTGTTTATCTTTACAGCCATTTTATTTCATTCATGAATCAAAATTACTTTTTTCATTTTGGGCAATACCTATTATTCCTTAAAGGAATGATCTCCAAGCCTGAAAAAACAAACATATTTTTCAAGCGCATCTCAGACGAAATGCACAAAATTGGTATAGGCTCATTGCCTATTGTAGCCATCACTGCATTGTTTATCGGCGCAGTTACGACGGTTCAAACAGCCTATCAATTGGTTAGCGGCTTGATTTCTAAATCTGTAATTGGAACCATTGTGTCTGACAGTACCATGTTAGAACTAGGCCCCACCATCACTTGTTTGGTGTTGTCCGGTAAAGTTGGTGCCCACATCGCTTCCGAAATTGGCAACATGCGCATCAGTGAGCAAATAGATGCACTCGATGTAATGGGAATCAATGCACCAGCTTATTTGGCCTTGCCTAAAATCATTGCAGGTGTGATTATGATTCCACTCTTAAACTTTATAGCCATAGCATTGAGTATCTATGGTGGTTATATGGCTGGCGAGTTGTCGGGTATTTTAACCCATCAAGAATTTGTAAGTGGCGCCCGCGAAACATTCAAAGGCTTTACCTTGGTTTTTAGCACCATTAAAGCATTCACTTTCGCCTTCATTATCACGTCGGTAAGCAGTTACCAAGGCTTTTACACCAGCGGAGGTGCTTTGGGTGTGGGTGAATCAAGCACAAGAGCAGTGGTATTCAGTTCAGTATTGGTTTTGTTTTTTGATTATATTTTGGCCGAAATTTTATTGTAATATGATTGAACTAAAGCAAGTAAACAAAAGTTTTGAAGGTCGCCAGGTTCTACACGACATCAATGCCATTTTTTTAAGTGGTAAAAACAATTTAATTATTGGTGCCAGTGGTGGCGGAAAAAGTGTCATGATGAAATGCATGGTTGGCCTGGAGAGACCCGAAAGCGGAATGATCGAGTTTGATGGCAGAAATTTATTGGCCTTGGAAGACCAAGATTTACGTGATGTAAGAAGAGAAATAGGCATGTTGTTTCAGGGTACCGCTTTATTCGATTCTTTAACTGTCGAACAAAATATTGCCTTTCCATTGGAAATGTTTAGCAAAATGAATGCTTCAGAACGCCGCGACCGGGTTAATTTTTGCCTTAAAAGGGTGAATTTGGAAAACATCAACAACAAATATCCAAGTGAAATAAGTGGCGGAATGAAAAAAAGAGTTGGCATCGCAAGGGCAATCGCGCTTGATATAAAATATTTATTTTGCGATGAGCCTAATAGCGGTTTAGACCCTATAACTTCTCGTTTAATTGATGAACTCATCAATGAAATAACCCATGAATATGGCATAACAAATGTAATCAATAGCCATGACATGAAAACAGTTTTCGATATTGGTGACCATATTATTTTCCTGTACAAAGGTCAAAAATGGTGGGAAGGCAACCGTGAAGATTTGAAGCATGCCCAAACTGAAATCAAGGAACTTGACCAATTTATCAAAGCAAGTTATTTCGAATAATCTTGCAAATAAACCATTTAAATTAATCTACAAAACAACATATGCCAAAAACATACGCTTTTTTCACAGCGCTTTTGATCTGTTTAGTCTTACTACCCTCTCATAAAACAGATGAGGGAATGTTTCCTCTAAGCCATTTAAAACAAGTTGACCTGCAAGCTGCAGGATTTAAAATTTCAGAAAAAGACATCTACAATCCAGATGGAATTGCCTTAACGGATGCACTGGTTAGACTTGGTGGATGCACTGGTTCTTTTGTTTCAGCAGAAGGACTGATAGTAACCAACCACCATTGTGTATTTGGCGCTGTAGCGGGATTGAGTAATAAGGACAATGACTATCTAGAAAATGGTTTTTTTGCCAGCGACAAAACCAAAGAACTAAAAACAAGCTTGACTTGCAAAATCACTAAAAGCTATGAAGATGTTAGCATCAAGATTTTAGATGGTGTTAATTTGAACATGGATCCAATGGTTAAAAAAGAGATTATCAGAAAAAACATTGAAATCCTTCAAAAATTAGAGCAAGCCAGATACCCTGAATTAAGCATAGAAATAAGCGAAATGTTTGTAGGATACAGCTATACCCTTTTCCGTTATCAACTATTGAAAGATGTCCGTTTGGCCTACGTGCCACCAAGGACGATTGGTGAATTTGGCGGAGAAACAGACAATTGGGAGTGGCCAAAACACACGGGAGATTTTAGTTTTGTGAGAGCCTACGTGGGAAAAGATGGCAAGCCTGCAGATTACAGTCCTGAAAATGTACCTTATATCCCCAAGAAACACTTAAAAATAAATCCTAAAGGCACCAAGAACAAAGATTTGGTTTTTATCCTTGGCTATCCAGGAACAACCTACAGACAGGAACCCTATCAGTTCATTCAATACCAACAACAATATGTTTTACCGTTTGTAAGCAACTGGTATGGGTTTAAAATGAACGCTATGGAAACCTTGGGAAAAGACGACCGCAATAGATATTTAAAACTTGCAGGAACCATCAAACAGCTGGCCAATACAAAGAAAAACTTTGAAGGTAAGTTGTATGGGCTTAATCAAACTGGTTTGTTGCAAGTTAAAACCCAAGAGCAAGAAGCTTTAAAAGACAAAATGAGATTAAAAGGTGTTAGCACCGATTTTTTAAATAAAATTGACAGCTTATACAAAATCAGATTGTCAAATGCAGAACGCGACATGGTTTTGAATTTATTCGGAAGAGAATGTATTGCATTGATGAATGCCATTAAAATTGAAAAATACATTTCAAATCACCCAAGAGCTTGGGCCAGCAATGATACCATGTGGAATGCTTGGCGTAAAAAAGGTGCCTTAGGACTTAGCAGCAACATGCTAGACCACGATTTAGAGCAAGTCATTCTAGTGGAAATGATAAAAAGAGCGAAAGCGCTTTCAAAAAACCAACAAGTAAAAGCGATACAAAAAATCAAAAATCCTGAGAAATGGGTCAAACAGGCCTATGGAGAATCGTTTTTGGATGACGCGGCACAATTAAAGAAAAATATGGATTCTATTCCATGGATGGTCTATAAAGAAAACGGCAAACTTAGAACTTTGGCCAAAGCATTGCTGCCAATTCTAAAAGAAATAGAAGACCGAAATATTGGAATTAGCGCACAATTAAACAATTTAATGCCTACCCTATTGGATGCTCGAATAAATTACAATCAGAAGAAATTCATTCCAGATGCAAACAGCACCTTGAGATTTACTTATGGTTATATCAGCGCCTACAAAACAGGATTAAACAAACATCCAGAACCATACACGCAAAGAAGAGAAATTTTTGAAAAAAATGCGACAGATAACCTTGACTATAGATTGTCTGTCGCTGTTAAAGGATTGTTACAAACCGAAAATATTGCAGAAGAATTACTAGATCCAGAAACCAAAGACTTGCTTATTTGCATGCTTTACAATATGGATACAACTGGCGGCAATAGCGGAAGTCCTGTAATGGATGCAGAAGGCAATTTAGTTGGAGTCAATTTTGACCGTGCCTATACTGCCACACTAAATGATTACAGTTGGAATGCAGATTACAGCCGAAGCATTGCAGTCGACATTCGTTATGTCATTTTTACGATGAAGTATCTGAACCATGCCGATAATTTGCTGTCTGAAATGGGCATCAATCTGTAACACGCTATTTTTCTTTTTAAAAGGCCTAGATGAAGATTTTTTTAGCTGAAATGCTTATTATTGTAACACAAAATTAAAATAGCCTTGTTAGACCCTATAAATATAGAAATGGATGAAAGGTTTCTCGCTTTAGAAGATACCTTATTAGCCTATTCGCATGGTGATTTCACCAAAAAACTAGCCCTATCAGATAACCTCGACGCTCTAGACAGTATAATGTCTGGTATTAATATGTTGGGTGAGGAGCTTGAAGAAACAACCATTAAAAGAGATTTTTTTAATTCTGCGTTTCATTCAATAACCGATAGTTTGGTTGTTATTGACAATGCAGGCGTGATCATAGATTTTAATGAGAGCTTTATCGTACTCACCGAATTTAAAAAAGAAGATGTAATCGGTCAGAATCTAAAGAAATTTCTAAAGTTAAACCTAGCCTCTACCGTTCAGAAACTCGATAAGCACTCTAAAGCTATTGATTTCGAATCTGAAGTCACTAACTCTTCATCAAGAAAAATCATGGTAGAATGCCATGTTTCTGTTATCGACAACAACAAGTGTCATTCTTTGGTCAAAATCCATGATCTTACAGACAAAATACACCAGGAAGCTGGAAGAATTGCTACCATTATCAAGACCCAAGAGGAGGAAAGAAACCGTGTTGCTTCAGATTTACACGATAGCATCGGCCAACAAATATCTGCGCTTAAATTCTATTTTGATTCCATTCAGAAACAAAAGGACGAAAAGTTAAGAATTCAATTATTGAAAAAGACTGAAGCTTTAATTGACAACGTTTCTGACGAAATTAGAAATATCTGCTTTCAATTAATGCCAAGATCCGTTGAAAAATTCGGAATCGGACAGTCAATCAAGCAACTTGCAGATTTAATTCACTTTAGCACAGGGATTAAATTTGATGTCAAAATAGAAGAAAAAACCGACAAATTGGACCCCAATGTTTCAATGTCTGTCTACCGTGTTATTCAAGAGTTTGTAAACAACTCAATTAAGCACGCCAAATGCAAAAATATTGGCATACACTTGAGTATTAAACCTAAACTTTTGACTTTAAACATGACTGATGATGGCATTGGTTTTACGAACGATGCAAACTTGAAGAAAGGGAATGGTATTGACAACATCAATCTCAGAATTAAATACCTAAAAGGTGAGCTCAATTTCAACCCCGAAAAAAACAAAGGTGTCAAACTAAATATTGCCATTCCATTGTAAATTTATATACCTTTGCCTTAACAAAAACCAAAACGAACTAAAATTGCCTCAAAATTATGAGAAAAACCATTAAAATACTTATTGTCGACGATCACCCAATGGTTAGAGATGGATTAAAAACTATGCTTGAAATTGGATGTGAAGACATGAATTTCAAAGTGTGGGATACGGACAATTCTGATGATGCTGTTGAATACTTAAAAAATGAAAAAATGAAAATTGCCTTAGTCGATTACCAACTAATAGACTTAGATGGTGCATTGGTTACATCTTCATTGCTTCAAGAAAACCCTAAAATATCAATTTTAGGCATAAGCAATTACAACGAAATCAACCACATCCAAGACATGATCATGGCAGGGGCTAAAGGGTATACGCTGAAGAACATTTCCTCTGATGCCTTGTTTAATGGCATCAAGATATTACTGAATGGTGGAACATATTTTTCGCCAGAAGTTGCTCATCTATTGGCAAACCAATACTACAAAAAGTTAACCCAAAAATCCAATAAAGTCAAAGGCCCTAACTTCTCTACCAGCAACGAACAAATGATGGATAGCAATGAGTTGACAGATAAACTTTCTAGAAGAGAGATTGAAATTTTAACTTGTATTGCCAATGAAATGACCAATGAGGAAATTGCAGATAAACTTGAATTGAGCAAACGTACAGTGGACAACCACAGACAAAATATGCTCAAGAAATTAAATGCTAAAAACTCAATGGGCCTAGTCCTTGCTGCTATCAAAATTGGTTTAATAAATATTACCCCTTCAAAAAAGGCTAGATCCTCCTCCAAAGACGTTTCTTAACTTTTTTTTAAAAGAGTGAGACTTTTTCTGATTTTTTTCTTTGTCGTACTGAATACAAATGCTCAAGGTTTGTATCAAGATTATGGCCAAAACAGCACCCAAAACAAAAAAATTTCTTACAGTTTGATTCAAGATCAAATTGAAATCATCTATTTTTCAGATGGTGAAAATTTGGCAAGACTTGCATTGGAAAAAGCACAAGCATTTATTCCCAATTTTGAAACAAGACTTAACTACAACCTAAGCAATGGAATTCGAATCATCGTTTTTAGCAATTACGACGAATACAAAAAAAGCAACATCAACATCACCAACCCTCAATATTATGCAGGGGGGTATTCAACGCTAAATGAAAATGTAGCTTGTGTTTATTTTGATGGTAGCCGAATTAATTTTGATCAACAAGTTAAAAAAGCAGTAGCTGAAGTATTAATCAATGAATTTATTTTCGGCGGAAACATCCGTGAGCGCATACAAACTGCCGCTTTATTAACCCTTCCTGCTTGGTACTATAAAGGATTGGTGGCTTATCTTGCCGAAAGTTGGAACATTGAAAATGATAATTTCCTAAAAGACTTCTTTCAAAATAAAAAGCAAAAATATTTTACCTCTCTCCAGGAAGAAGATGAAATATTAGCGGGACATAGCATTTGGCGTTATTTGGAAGAAAAAAATGGAAAGGGTGCGGTTTCGAATATCGTCTTCCTAACACGAGTGGGTCGCAGTGTCGAAAACGCCTTTGCTTACTATACAGGACTCAATACAAACAGTTTGTTAAACGATTGGCAAGACTTTTACATAGACAAGTATAAGAGCGATGAGCTGGCGTTTAAATTCCCCAAAGGACAAGAAAATGCACCTCAAAAGCTGGCTAAGAAAAAACACACCCAATTTAAACTAAGCAACGATGGAAATAAGATTGCCATTGTAACCAATACACTTGGCCGCTATCAAATTGTCATTTATGATATTCTTTCTAAATTCAGCAAAGTAATTAGCAGCGGTGGACATCAATTACTCAATCGAGATATTGACCTCAACTATCCATTAATTGCCTTTAATCCTATAGACAACCATTTAAGTGTCGTTTTGTATGTTAAGGAGCAAACCATTCTAAAACGCTTCGATTTGAATGGCAAACTTTTAAGTACAGAAATCCTCAAAGATATTCCATTTGTTAAAGGGTTTAGCTATTCGCCTGATGCCACAAAGATCATTTTCTCTGTGATACGAAATGGCCAGTCAGACTTATTGCTTTACAATATTAAAGAGAAATCAAGCACCTATTTAAGTGATGACATTTTCGATAATTTAAGCCCCAAATTTAGCAAAGATGGACAATACATTATATATGTAAGCAATCAATACAAATTGCAGAACCTTGAGTCGGACTACCTAGCTGTCTATCGTATTGATATAGAAAAAAAACAAACTGACTTTTTAATCGGGCATCAAGATGAAAAATCAAATGCTACTGAACCCATTGAGTTGACTGAAAATGTTATCAGCTATTTAAGCGACCGAAATGGTATTATTAACAACTATTTCTATGAATTAAAGACCCTTAAAAACCATCAACTCACCAATTATAAACGCTGTATTATTCGCAATGATTTGGCTTCAAATGCCCCAGTAATTGCTGACTTGCTGTACTTTAACAACCGCTATAGAATTTATGTTGGCACGGTTGCGGAGGATTACCAATCCGAATCAATTAAGAATGCCGAAAACACCCTGTATAGAAAATGGTTGAACAATGATATTGACTCAAGCCTTTTGTTGCTTGACTTTATCAAATCGGACACCTTGAAAACTAAAGTAATAACCCGAAGCGATAGTATTGAATTCAAAAAAATCTACATCAGCGGTTTTGATGAATACGAGGATTTGGAAAACAGTTTAAAAAATGAAAAGCGAAAAAACGACCCCTATATTGGCTTAGCGAAAACACATTTTGGAATAGAGTATTTTTTGCAACAATTTGACAAATCAATACTCAGCAATTATTTATTCCCTAGCAATGTGAACGAAAAAATATTCAATTATCCTTTGCTATCACCGCATTTCCAAACCAGCATTAGCGATGTTCAAAAGAACCACGTGATAACCGCTGGAATCCGAATCCCAGTGCGCATAAAAGCATCAGACTATTACATACATTACGCCAATAGAACCGGCCGTTGGGATAAAGATTTATCGGCTTTTAGAAGAGGCCGAATAATGGATGATGCCTATGCGCCAATTAGGATGATTAACAGCCAGGTGAAGTTTGCAATCTCCTACCCTTTTAACGAAAGAAGTAGAATTTCATTTAATGCCTTCGTTAGAGACGACCGTGTGAGCAGTCAAGCCATAGATTCTGTTTATTTGAATCAAGCAGTTAAACAAAATTTGTATTTTGGAGCGGGAATAGAGTATGTGTTTGACAACGTAAGAAGCAATGGACTTAATTTGTTTGAGGGACTGCGGTTTAAAATATACAGCGACAATTACAACAAATACAAAAACTATCAATTTATTTCCAATAATGGTTTTGATTTTAGATGGTACAAAAAATTGCACAGGCAGATATATTTTGCCGCCAGATTGAGTGCTGCATTATCATTTGGAACACAAACTACAGCCTACTATTTGGGTGGGGTAGAAAATTGGTTGGTCAATGTTGACTCAAACACAAATTTCAATTACAATATTCCGACACTAAATGGCAATGATTATGCCTTTCAAACAATTGTATCACCTGCAAGAGGGTTTTTGAGAAATTCGAGGGCTGGCAATAAATATGCTTTGATGAATTTTGAATTGAGGGTTCCTTTATTCGCCTATTTAATTCAAAAACCAATTTCAAGTGAGTTTTTCAGAAGTGTAATGCTAATTGGATTTGTTGATATTGGCACCGCTTGGAAAGGCAAATCGCCTTATAGCATAGAGAATCCTTTTAACACCAGAATTGTACAAGCTCCTTTGTACGCCATGTCAGTGGTAACTCAAAGAGACCCATTCTTGTATGCATTTGGTGTGGGTATGCGCGCCAAAATCCTTGGCCATTACATAAAATTAGACCATGGTTGGGGATTATTGGAAAATAAATTCCAAAAAGCTATGACTACCCTATCCATTGGATTGGATTTTTAAAAGGTAATTATGAAGCCCTTAGTGAATTTCTAGGGAACTTGATCTTGACTCCTCATTCAATATACTGATGACCGTATTTGAAGGTTCGTCATTAATTTGATCCAATTGATGCACCATTAACAATGACTCTTGAAAAAAAGTCAACAATTCGGGCTCCGTGGCAATAGCCATTTCTAAATCAGCTCTTTTGGACGGGTCTAATTCGTTGTAAATGTATAAAATGATGTCTTCTTGAGTAAAATTTTGTTGCATAAGCAATTTGAGTGTTTGACTTAGTAACGCAAGATGCCATCAAAATATTGTAAGAGCCAAATAAAAAAACAAATAAAAAAAGGATGAACCAAATGTTCATCCTTTTTCAAAACAAGAAACATTTATTAACTTTGAAGGTAAGCGGCACGCTCTTCGATCATTTTCTTTAAATTAATTAACGCATAACGCATTCTTCCAAGGGCAGTATTGATGCTGCAATTGCATACATCAGCAATTTCTTTAAAACTCAAGTCACCATAATGTCTTAAGATAAGTACCTCTTTCTGCTCAACTGGCAACATTTTAATCAACTCGCGCAAACCTTTCTTTTTTTGAAGGCTGATGGCCATTTCCTCAGAATTACTTTCATCAAAACGCATGTTCGCGAAAATATCATTGTCTTCACTAGAAGAAATAGTTGGCATACGCTTGGTACTTCTAAAATAATCCATTGACAAATTTCGAGCAATGCGGATAACCCATGGCAAAAACTTACCAGATTCCTCATACTTACCTTTCCCTATTGTGTGAATCACTCTAAGAAAAGTTTCTTGAAAAATATCCTCTGCGATATAGCGGTCGTTTACCACCAAATAAATCGCAGTGAATACTTTTGATTTGTAGCGGTTAATGAGCATATCCATACAGGCTACGTTTCCAGCCATGTACAATGCTAACAATTCTTCGTCGTTTTTTTGAACCCTTTTCATACTAAAACCTCCATTTTTAAAGTTAAGGCACTTTACCTTTGGTAATTTTTGAATCTTATAAGCTAAGTTGTTTTAAGTATGTTTTTATCTATAGGCAGATTAAGGTTTTTTGTTGAATGATATTGCAATTTAGATTAATTTTTTGAATCTACAAATTTTTTTTCAAATAAAATTCAAATTGTAAAACAACTCCAATTGAAAACCTTCGCAAACCAATGCCGAGAAAACATTAAGCAAGTATTTGATTTACAATTATTTAAATATTTAATAAAACAGCAATTGTACAGATTAATTCGAGCTTAAAAATTTATTGTTAAGCATTAGAATAAATTTGTTTAAAACATATTTAACATTAGATTTGCAGTGCAAGTCCGCACGACCAGCTCCCTGTGAACTCCCCCAGGGTGGGAACACAGCAAGGGCAGCAGGTTGTAGCGGTGCGATGTGGGCTTGCATTTTTTTTCTCTTACCAATTCAATTGGCACAAGCTTAGGATTCTTTCAATGAGTAAACCATCCATTCCGCAAGGCACAAGAGACTTCTCCCCGGAGTTGATGGCCAAAAGAAAATTTATTTTAAACACCATAGAAACTGTTTACCAATCGTTTGGGTTTATGCAGTTGGAAACGCCTGCTATGGAAAATTTAAGTACCTTAACTGGTAAATATGGCAATGAAGGCGATCAGTTGCTTTTTAAAATTTTAAACAGCGGCGACTATTTAAAAGACCTTTCAATTGAAAACTTAGATTCAAAATCTTTAAGTCCTAAAATTGCTGAAAAGGGATTGAGATACGACCTAACGGTGCCTCTTGCACGCTTTGTAGCAATGCACAGGCATGAAATTAGCTTTCCATTTAAAAGGTATCAAATCCAACCCGTTTGGAGGGCAGACAGACCTCAAAAAGGCCGTTACAGAGAGTTTTGGCAATGTGATGCAGATGTATTGGGCACTGATTCACTGCTTTGCGAGGCTGATTTTATAAAAATATACCAGACCGTATTCTCAAAGCTAGGCTTGAATGATTATGAAATTCGAATCAACCACCGCAAACTCCTTGAAGCCGTTTGTGAAAAATCTGATGCGAAACAACATTTCAGAACCATAACCATCATTATTGATAAAGCGGACAAAATTGGAATCGATGGTGTGGCTAAAGAACTTGGAAGCATAGGCCTCGATGCAGCGCAAGTGCAAACAGTTTTATCTTTATTAAATAAAAAAGAACTCTCCAAACAAACCATTGAAGCATTTAGCAAAGATTTATCGGGTACCGAATCAATTGGCAAAGCCATTGAAGACCTTAACAAATTAATTGACTTGTGCGGTAGCAATTTAAAACAAATCGTTTTGGATGGAAGTTTGGCTCGTGGTCTTGATTACTACACCGCTTGTATTTTTGAAGTCGTACCAACGAGCGTTAAAATGGGAAGCATTAGTGGCGGCGGCAGATACGACAACCTAACCGAAGTTTTTGGACTAAAAGAAAAAGTATCTGGAATTGGCATTTCTTTTGGCATAGACCGTTTGTATGACGTGATGGAAGAACTGCAATTGTTTGTTGGTCAAACTTCCAGTTTTGCAGACGTATTGTTCTGCCCTATGGATGAGGAAGCAATAAGTTATTGTTTACCGCTTGCAAATATCTGCAGAGAAAAAGGCTTTAAAACCGAAATATACCCGAGTCCGAGTAAATTAAAAAAACAATTGGATTACGCCAATTCTAAAAACATAAAATGGGCCGTAATTGTAGGCGAATCGGAAATTGAAAAAGGCGAAGTTAGCATAAAAAACTTAGTCGATGGAAATCAACAAACATCTGATATTGAGAAATTCCTAGATTTAATTCACTAAACCAAACACCTTCAGGTAGCTGGTTTTTCAAACGATTTTTCAAAGTAAATCTTGCTATTATTTTATTCCATTTTTAACAATCTTTACTTACAATTCAAGTGATTTATTTATATTTGAAGACTTGTTTAAATCAACTTTAATATTGTTTATCATTTCCTTATTTACCTTTTCGCAAACAGCTGGTAAAATGGGGGCTTTTGATAAAGAGTACAAAATCATTTGCAACATATCTTGCGACGCGGCTGAGTCTGAAAAGCTGGAACAAGACGATGCTTCCGAGGACACCGATTTTGATGCCTTGCCTACTGCATTAAATCAAACTTTCAGAAAGATTTTTAGCCGAGCAGACTACTCTATAACACAAGAAATCAATCTCAACAAGCACAAAACACCTGAAACGCCACCTCCAGACTTTATTATTTAAAAACGTAGAACTTGAACAAATTTCCTTTTAACAATTAATTAAATAAAAACAAAAAATATGCCTGATTTATACAACAATATTTTCGAAAATAACAAACGTTGGGTCGCAGAAAAAAACGAAAAAGACCCAAATTTTTTCAATAAACTTTCAAAGGGACAGAGCCCACCTATACTATGGATAGGGTGCTCAGATAGCCGAGTACCTGCAAATGAAATAACGGGTACAGAACCTGGCGAGATTTTTGTTCATAGGAACATAGCCAACATGGTTGTTCACACAGACATGAATATGCTGAGTGTTCTCGACTATGCCGTTAATGTACTAGAAGTTAAGCATGTTATCGTGTGCGGCCACTACGGTTGTGGTGGTGTTAATGCCGCATTGGAGAACAAGCAAGTAGGTATCATTGACAATTGGCTTAGGCATATTAAAGATGTTTACCGTTTGCATAAAACAGAAATAGACAGCATCCAAGACCCTGAATTAAAATCCAGAAGAATGGTTGAAGTAAATGTGCAAGAGCAGGTGTTTGATCTTTCTAAAACATCAATCATTCAAAATGCATGGGCGCAAAACCGAAGTGTTCAAATTCATGGAATTGTATACGATGTTTCAAATGGAATTTTAAAAGACTTAAATTTAAACATCAGCAACAATGCGCATTTAGACCATGTTTACAAGTTGGACATTGACCACATATTGGATAAACCAT
>Ga0209107_10000386_pt1 | contig 26249 bp, 26 predicted proteins | sample LakErihyJuly2011_2_FD_187460 | JGI IMG/M metagenome (GOLD analysis project Ga0209107, IMG submission 187460) | Freshwater microbial communities from dead zone in Lake Erie, Canada - CCB hypolimnion July 2011 (SPAdes) (version 2) | ecosystem: Environmental > Aquatic > Freshwater > Lentic >...
TCCAATTAATACAATAGCAAAAACTATTAACACTATTATGTTAATTCGTGATTCGCTTAAATTAAATCCTGTCATTGACTTAGAAAGGTTAGTTATTAAAGCTTTTGTTTTTATTGCGCTTAAAGCATTGTCTCCCATAATAATTATAATTACTATATATTTTAATTACTATATAAAAATTAAAATATATTATAACATAAATAAAAAGTATAATGTTATATTAATTACTATTATGGCAGGTGGATTGTTAAACTTAATAGCGCTAGGAAATCAAAATATTATTTTGACAGGTAATCCAACTAAAAGTTTTTTTAAGTCAACATATGCTAAATATACTAATTTTGGATTACAAAAATTTAGAATTGATCAAGTAGGGCAAACCGAATTAGATATAACTAAAATTACTAAGTATAGTTTTAAAATTTTGCGCTATGGAGATTTACTAATGGATACTTATTTAGTAGTAAAACTACCCAAAATATGGAGTCCAGTTTTAAAACACAATAACGATTATAGACCATATGAGTTTAAATGGATTAAAAATATTGGTTGTCAAATAATTAAAGAAGTTAATATAACAATTGACGGAGCAACAATACAGAAGTTTAGCGGTCATTACTTACAAAATATTGTAGAACGGGACTATGACGCACATAAAAAAGCAATATTTGATAAAATGACAGGAAATATTAACGAATTAAATGATCCCGCTAATTACAATAATAGAAATAGTAATTATCCGAGTGCGTTTAATATTTATAATATTAGTCCTGATATAAGCAACGTCGAACCGTCAATACGAGAATATAATTTATATATACCAATAAATAGTTGGTTTTCTATGTCGTCTTTAATGGCGTTTCCATTAATATGCTTACAATATAGTGAGTTGGTTATTGATTTTACATTAAGACCCATTATAGAATTATATACAATAAAAGATGTGCTATATACTAATTCTACAAATCCTATACCCTATAACAATTTTCCACAAATTCAAGCAAATCAAAACGAATTGGCTTATCAATTTAAAAGATTTATAAATCCTCCGCCATATAGAGATTTAAATATTGATGATGACAGTTATATAAATTATAATACCATACTAAATAGTAATGTTCATTTAATATGTACGCAATGTTTTTTAGAGGAATCGGAGCGACAACATTTTGCTAAAAATAGCCAGACCTATTTAATACGAGAAATTAACGAATATAACTTTGAAAAAGCAATAAAGTCTAGTAAAATAAAAATAGAGTCTAAGGGTTTAATAACTAGTTGGATGTGGTATTTTCAAAGAAGCGATATTGCTTCCAGAAATGAATGGTCTAATTATACTAATTGGTTATATGAAGACAAGATTCCAAATGATTTAGAAAAACTTAATATCAGTAGTGCGTATAAATATTATAGTACGCAATTTAGTTATAATGGTGATGCTTCAAAAAACATTTATATAACAGGATATACTCCAGATATATACTCACAAACAAATCAGTGTGAAATAATGAAAAATTTTGCTATAATTTGTGATGGTAAATATAGAGAACAAGATTTTGATAGTAATGTTTTTAGTAAAGTGGAAAAGTATAATAAATCTAATGGATCCTGTTCAAAAACTGGATTATATTGTTATAATTTCACACTAACAACTGATCCATTTAAACTACAACCATGCGGAGCATTTAATACTAATTTATTTAAAACAATTGAATTTGAGTATAATAATTATAATAATCCTCCTATAGATCCAATAAGTTCAAACTTTACCACTATATGTGATGAGGAAACCGGTGCTATTATTGGAGTATCAAAAGACCCAACTAGTATTTATAAGTATTATTACAATTTACATGTTATAGAAGAAAAATATAATATATTATTGTTTCAAAATGGTTTTGCGGGATTAGTGTATTCTAAATAACAATTTGGTTTTATTGCTAATTTATAATAATTTAGTTTTTCTTACTCTACGTGTTCCAAAATTATATTTTAATTTTGCCTTTTTGGCCAATTTTAGTGCTTTGGATGATTTACTACATCCATTTTCTAATATTTTATAATCTATTGCCGATGCTTTTCCTCCACTAATAGAACTAGCTAAACGCGCTAGTCCCCAACTATGACTACTTTGGTTTGGTCTTGAACCAGATGAATAATAAGCACCTTGTCCTTTATTTACAATTTTTCGTAATGAATTTATAGAACATCCAGTTTTTTTTGAGAGATTAGAATTGACCACTAGTTTGGTAATATTATATAATTTTTTAACATTATATAAATGTTTTGAAGGTTTAGATTTATACGACGCAATATGTTTTCGCGTAATATAAGAGTGTTTTTTATAAGCTTTGCGTGATTTTTTTAATTCATTTGAAATTATTTTTTTATCTTTTTTAGTTATGTGTTTAGGCAAATATTTAATAGGGACATTCATAATTTTATACTATAATAGTATAAAATTATAAAATATAAAATTATAAAATATAAAATATAAAATTATAAAATATAAAATATAAAATATAAAATATAAAATTATAAAATAAAATATATTTTATAAGAATAATGCGCGAAAAAATTATTAAGTTTGAGAGAAGTAAAATAACGGGCAAAAAATACACAGCATACATTAAAAATAAAGCAACACAAAAAATACGCAAAATACATTTTGGAGCATCAGACTATCAACAATTTAAAGACAGAACACCTTTAAAATTATATGCTTATAAAAATCATAATGATCGCAAACGTATGCAAAATTATTTTAATCGGCATTCCGGAACAAAAAAAAGAGGTTCAGCAATAGCATTAGAAAAAAGAAAATCAAACGGTTATTATAATGCTAAAATATTGAGCCATGTTTATTTATGGTAAAATTTTTTCATTTATGTGTTCATTAGTTTTTCCCCTTCTTCAATAATATTATGGTTAAAAGACCAATCATCCATTTCTTTTGGTGTTTGTGCTCCATTTTTAATTGCGTGTCTATAACTCCAAGTTATAGGATTTGCTTCAAGTTTCCATTGTTGCGTTTTTAAATCGATTAGTCCAGACGCATCAAAATCAAATAATTTATATTTTCCCTCCACAGATTTTCCCATATTATCAAATTTCCAATCTATATACATAATTCCTAGTGCTTGTAAAAAGTCTTTTACTTTACTCATTGTTTCTATTATTTCATTTAATTCTTCGCGTGTCATAACAGATTGATATAAGGGATTTGATTTTTCTGTATCTACTTGTTCCATGTCAACGTATTTACTATTAATGTCATAATAATAAACAATATTTGGATGTGAATGTTCCATTAATATTTTAACTATAGTAAATTCCATCTTTATTGAATATGCTAAGAAGATATGTGGCTTACCACTATTTTTTCTAAAAAATAGTTTGCCATCATATGTATCATCTACATACTTTACAGAATTTGTATCTGGGTCATAAATAGTAGATTTTGTTTCACTCTTATTCAGAACTTTATCCATAACTTTATTCAGAACTTTATATAAGTTAAATGTTTTTCTTTATAATTTAAAATTTATAATTTAAAATTTATAATTTAAAATTTAAAATTTAAAATTTAAAATTTAAAATTTAAAATTTAAAATTTATAATTTAAAATTTATAATTTAAAATTTAAAATTTATAATTTATATTATATATTATATATTATATATAATATGTTGTTAGAATTTTTCACAGAATTCATAGGAACTTTTATTTTCTTGGCAGTAATTTTAATGTCGGGCGATCCTTTAGCAATAGGTATTACTTTAGCGTCAGTTATTTATTTTGGCGGAAAAGTTTCAGGTGGCAACTTCAATCCAGCAGTAAGTTATATGATGTTATTATCTAAAAAAATAGATGCTTCCAAATTTGTAGTATATGTAATTGCTCAACTATTAGGGGCTACTGGAGCATATCTATTTTATAGTTACAGTAAATAAATTTTAGCAATATTTATATGGGGCGCACGAGGAACGCATAGTGAAACCTTTAATATGCGCGCATCGTTTTTTAGTAAATTTTCGTGGAAGACTAAATAGTTTCCCGTCTTTTCTTCTACATTTTTTGGCTCTTGTTGTGTTAACACAACAATCTCTCATATTATTATTAATAAATAATAATATTAAAGAATTAATTTAGGAATTAGTTTAGGAATTAGTTTAGGAATTAGTTTAGGAATTAGTTTATGAAATTAATTTTTCACATAGCCCAGATATTTTATTTTTACGTGTTCCATTGGGGCATCGTGTAGATTTCGTTTTTTGTTTTGATGGTTTATTTTCTTTTTTAACAGAATTGGTTATAAATGGTTCACAATTGTCAGTTTCTTTATTTTTACGAGTTCCATTGGGACATCGTTCTCGTTTTGATTTTGTTCCTTGTTTCTTTGTTATGTTCTTGTTTTTTGGCATCATTCTTTCTGGCATCATTCTTTCTGGCACCATTTTTTCTAATATAATTTTATCAGTCTTTGATTTACTAATTAAGTCTATATATGACGACTTAACAGCCATTAATTTTCCTAAATAAAATTTCTTACAACCACTAGGAATTTTAAATTGGTCATTATTTTGTAATGAAACTCTTACAATTATTACTGGAATTTCACCATAAAACTTATGTGGTAATATTTCTTTTTTTATAAGAGTTAGTTTTAAATTTCTTGGTAATAATGTTTCATTTTCATGTTTGTATTTAGTTGTATTTACCATATTTATATATGGTATGCCGTTTGATAGTAAAATTTTATATACGCAACATTTGGCGTGTCCAACTTTTCCTATTCCTGAAAATCCGAGTGCTACCTTATAGTCCGTAGTAATAGACATAAAATTTTGTACTGTTATTGACTCGCCTTCTTTTACTAAATTTTCAAAAGGTTGTTTCATTCCTCTATAATACACTTTTACAGAGTCTTCATGTCTTGGTGCTGCTTCTAAAAATGCTCTATCAAGATCTGCTACTTTATCTATAATTGCTTCACGGGCACTATCTTTTGTGTCTCCATAAACTGTAAATGTTTGATTAAAAATACTAGTATAAAAATATACGTCACCATATCGTAAATAAGCATTTATTGGACCGTCCCATTTAAAAGAATAATCATACAATGCTTTTGATAATAACTTTTCAAAGTAAACGTCGTCTTTATATGGTATATTTTTATTAGTAATTTTTTTATCCAGAGCATTTATTTCTTTATTTTTAAATTTAAATAGTCCAATTTTAGATAATGCTAAAGTTTCTTTTGAAATATACATATTCTCTCCTGCCGCACGCAACTGACCTGTATCTATACTTTCTGTATTTATTGAAACTTTAAAAATGCGTTTATTATGTAATGAAGGTTTAATAGTTTTAATATCAATTAGCACATTTTTATTAATATAATATCCTATGTTATTATAAGTAGTTTTAGTAGTATACGTTTTTTTAACCATAATTTGACCATTTTCTAAAGCACATTTTAAATATATGTCTTTTATTTCTGGATTAAATAAAAATTGTTTTTTCAAACAAAAAACTTTGTCGTGTGGTTTATTTTTCATGCTATCATTTGGTGACGCAGAAAATTTCAAACTATTTTTATCAAAAATTACTAAAATATTGTCCTCAGATTCGTCTAACCATTCATTTAATTTTCTTTTTTCTAAAAATATAGGATCGTACCCATACATTTATATTGTCTATATAAATATACAAATATTTATAAAAGTTAGTAAGTATAAATATTTTTTTTACCTAAAACTTGGGAATTTCATAATATGCGGATGGACCACAATATTTAAATGCTGAATTTCCTGTTATACTATCTTGACATTGATAATCATTGTTAGTTGTATGATCATATGTAAAAAAGGTTGGTTTCATTGTTCTAATACTATATATATCATTTATTGGTGTTTGACTAAAAGTGCTACTTCTAGTATTGGTTAAATTTTGTATTTGTTTTTCGTAAAAACTATTTATTGTGTTTAAATAACTACTTATAATATTGACCGGAACATTTCCCGAGGCAGGTATAGTTTCTAATCTACGTAATTCCATTTCTAAATCTTTATTACTTGGGTATAAATCTGCCTGTGTGAGTGTTCCATAAGGATTATAACTGGCATCTCCCAATCCTCCTCGTCTAACAGGAATACCAGATGTTCCAAAATAATCATTATTGCTTAAATCTATTATATCAGATGCTGATAATCTTCCACTATTACCACTATGAGTAATACCAGAACAATCAAAAAATTGGTCTGAATTTAATAAATATTGAACTCCATTCTTAAGCACTGGTTGATAATTATTTTTACTTACTAATGTATAAGTTGTTGTTGTTTTTGTTAATAATTTTGAATTAGATGAAGTATATAAATCTTTTAGTATTTTTATAATATTTTCTAGTTCAATTTTTTGACTACTTGTTAAATCAGATATGTTTATTGGTCTTTGTAAATTCTTTTGTCTTGAATTATCAAATAAATAAGTATTCATAATTTCTAATGGCGCAATTACCCCTGTTTCTAAAATATTTTTGTTATTTTCAGTTAAACTGCTTTTAAAATTACTAGATGCTATTATGTCTAATATATCTTTGGGTAGTATATTAGGATCATCTAATACGTTGGAACTGGTATCGGATTTTTTAAATAACGTTCCTTTCATATTTGAAATAGTGCTGGTTGGATCCATCGTATTACATATGCTTGTTGCTTTTGCGTAATCATTATTTGAATACAATTGTGAAAAAAATCTTGCCTTTTGCGATTCATTAGTTGGAACATTTGCAATAATATCTCTTTCAATCTTTTCACAAGTAGCTTTATTATTTATATTGTTACTTATAGTGTTATATGTTAATATATTATTAGTGTAAAATGTTTCTCCTGAGCAACATTTATCCCCACTTACTAGATTTTCTACGGAATAAATGTTTTTAAAATAATTCGTTGCTACTAATAAATTAGTAATAATAATTGATATAAATAAAGCAATAACAAGACTCTTATTCATTAAATAAATTCCACAAGCAATAAGAATTAAACTTAAAAGTGCTACACTTTGCTCATTAATAATATAACTTACTGCTAATGCTAAAGTTATTAAATATAACACATTTTTAACAACATTGTTAGAAATAATATTTCTTGGTAATTTGAAATTTACATTCATATTTATACTTATATTTATATAAATATAAATATAAATTTATACATAAATTTAATAACATTATTTATAACATTATTTAACATTCTAGTTCAAAAGTAATGTTTATAATTAATAGTTTTTGTGTCTAACTTGGTAAATTTTTTTACTCTTGTGTTATAGGTGGTCTCAACTTACCTTTTATATCTGGTTCTTCATTTAGACCTTCTTTCACGTCAAACTCTTTTAAATAATTCATTGATAGTAATAAATTAGTAATAATAATTGATATAAATAAAGCAATTACTATACTTTTATTCATTACATATATTCCACACGCAATTGCTATTAAACTTATAAGTGCTAAACTCTGTTCATTAATAATATAACTTACTGCCAATGCTAAACTTACTAAATATAAAACATTTTTAAAAACATTATTAGAAAGAATATTTTTTGGTAATTTGAATTTCATAGTATATAAAATATGAAAGTATAATTTTTATAATATATATTGAAAAAATATAAAAATCTATACTTATATTATTTAGGATGAATAAAAACAGTGTAGAACCATTATTACAAGAAGACGTTAGTCGATATGTAATGTTTCCAATTAAGGACCAAGACGTGTGGAAAATGTATAAAAAAGCGGAAGATTTATTTTGGAGAGCTGAAGAAATTGATTTATCAAAAGACAACAAAGATTGGGAAACTTTAAACGATGACGAGAGACATTTTATATCTATGATTTTAGCATTTTTTGCTGCGAGCGATGGTATTGTATTAGAAAATTTAGGAGTTCGTTTTATGGGTGAAGTTCAACTTAGCGAAGCACGAGCATTTTACGGATTACAAATTGCTATGGAAAATATTCATTCTATAACATATTCTACTTTAATTGATACATATATAAAAGATAAAACGCAAAAGTCAAGATTATTCAATGCTTTGGACGAATATGAATGTATAAAGAAAAAGGGTGCGTGGGCTATTAAATGGATAAATGATAAAAAATCCAATTTTGCTACACGACTAGTTGCTTTTGCTTGTATTGAAGGAATATTTTTCTCAGGAGCATTTTGTGCTATTTATTGGTTAAAAAAACGCGGATTAATGCCGGGATTAACTTTTTCCAATGAATTAATATCGCGCGATGAAGCATTACATACCGAGTTTGCTGTATTATTACATAGTAAATTATTAAAACCGCTTAAAAAACAAAGAATCCAAGAAATAATTAGCGAAGCAGTAACAATTGAACTTGAATTTATTACTGAAGCACTTCCATGTAGATTGATTGGTATGAATCAAGTTCTAATGAAAGACTATATTGAATTTGTTGCTGATCGCCTAAGTCTTCAATTGGGCGGTGATAAAATTTACGAGAGCAAAAACCCTTTTGAATGGATGGAAAATATAAGCATTGAAACAAAGACAAATTTTTTTGAAGATCGTGTAAGTGAATATTCTCTCGCTACTAAAGATTCTAAAGTAAATACTTTTGAATTCGGAGAAGATTTTTAAGACAATAGAAACTCGTAATAATTTAATATTTAATTATTAATAAAATATTTAATATTTAATTATTAATAAAATATTTATAATTAAAACTTGGACACTAACTAATATATTAATAAAAAAATGTGTGGAATAACATTTATATATTCTAAAAAAAATACGAATGCTTTGGAGCATATTTTTAATAGTCTAGAATTAATACAAAATAGAGGATATGATTCAATGGGAATTTGTTATATAAATTCAAATACAAACAAACATGATATATTAAAAAAGGCATCTACTTCAAAAAAAGATTGCTTTGAGCTATTAAAAACTATATATCAAAAAAAAACAATTGAAAGTAGTATTTACTCTAAATTTGCGCTAGGACATACAAGATGGGCAACACATGGTGGTAAAACTGATTATAACGCGCATCCACATTATTCACAAAATGGAGATATTATATTGGTTCATAATGGAATAATCAATAATTTTTTAGTTATTAAGGAATTTTTGCTAGCAAAAAATTATAAATTTTACAGCGATACAGACAGTGAAGTTGTTGCTAATTTAATCGAATATTATACATTAAATGGTTTAAATTTTGAGGAAGCACTTAAAAAAAGTTTACAGGAACTAGAAGGAACTTGGGCGCTTGTTATAATTTATACAAAATTACCAGACACATATTACATAACACGAAAGGGTTCTCCATTACTTTTAGGATATAATACTAATTATATAATTTGTGCGTCGGAAACAAATGGTTTTGTAGGATTAGTTTATGATTATATTCCATTAAGTGATAACAGTATTGTAAAAATTAATAATAATAATTATAAATTTTTGGATGAAAACACAGAACTTGATTTATCAAATAATTCTAATTCTAATTCTAATTCTAATTCTAATTCTAATTATTGTATAAAAAAAGCAACATATGAAAATTTTCATAACGCTAAAACACATTATAATCATTGGATGTTAAAAGAAATAATTGAGCAACCAGAAACAATACAAAAAGCATATAATTATGGTGGTCGAATCAATAATAATATCATTAAATTGGGGGGACTTGACCGCATAATAAATAGTATTAGTTCTATTGAGTTTATTTATTTGATTGGTTGTGGTACTAGTTTTAATGCTTGTATATTAGGAGAGATTTATTTTAATGAAATAAGCTATTTTGTAAATGTTAAAATTATTAATGCTTGCGAATTTAATGAAAATAACTTACCAAATCATAGAAATAACTCAAATACTTTGTGTATTTTCTTATCACAATCAGGAGAAACAATAGATGTATATAATTGTTTAAAAATTTGTAAGCAAAAAAAATGTTTAACAATGGGAATTATAAATAAGGTTGATTCGTTAATAGCGCGGGAGGTAGATTGTGGTGTATATTTAAATGCTGGTTCAGAGATCGGTGTAGCATCGACCAAATCTTTTACTAGCATGTTAATTGTTTTGAGTTTAATTAGTATGTGGTTTGTAAATAACGAATTAAACAATATTAAAAATTTGAATTGTTTAAGAGTTCTCCCAAGTAATATAGCACAATTGTTGAATGATAGTAAAATTACAAGTAAAATTACGATTTTAAAAGACTTCATTATTAATAACAATATTAATAGTATATTTATATTAGGAAAACACAAACTATATCCTATAGCTTGCGAAGGTGCCTTAAAAATAAAAGAAGTTACTTATATTCATTGTGAAGGATTTTCGGCTGGTTCATTGAAACACGGACCTTTTGCTTTATTGGATAATACTAATATAACTCTTACTTTAATTGACTATAATGATTTACCTAATTATAGAACTATAAAATCCACATATTATGAAATACTTGGACGAGAAACAAATTTATTTGTTATAACAAATTCGCAAAATGTTATAGACGAACTACAAATAGCAGACAATAAATATATAGTATTACCTAAATTGGATTATTATAATGAAATAATAACAACTGTACTATTACAAAAATTGGCATATGAAATTTCTATTGCTAAAGATATAAATCCTGATAAACCGCGAAATTTAGCAAAAGTTGTAACTGTTGAGTAATTTTTTTGAATGTTTTTTGATTTTTTGAAAAAACATTTAAAAATATAATAATTATATATGACTAAATATATAATAATTATATATGACTAAATATTTAAGAAGTAAGAAATATCGCACAAAGAATATAAGAAAACAGAACAAAAAAAGAAAACAAGCAAAAACAAAAACAAGAAGAAATATAAGAAGAAATAATACAAAAAAAAATAAACTAAAAAGGGTGGCCGGAGGAGTTATAAGAGAAATAACAATAAATCAAATGGAAACGCAATTTGAACAAAAAGAGGCAATTATAAATTATGGGTCTGCTCCAATTTCAACTTTTAATTTGGTTAACTGTATAGCAATTGGGGGCATTTTTAAAATATCTGAAAGGCAGGGAACATTTTTAACACACGAAAGTCCTACAGACTATAAAGAACTACAAAATAAATTAACTAACATAAAAAAAACATTAGATAGTAACGGCGCAACAATAACCAGTGTTGTAATATTTCGTATAAATGAACCATCAAAGAGTGTTTATGCCAATGGTCTTACAACAGAAGATATAATTAATTTAATGAATACTTTTTCAAAAATGTTGTTTTCGTTAGAACCAAATATGATTACATATTCATGTAATATTTCAGAGTTTTCTTGTGGTAAAGCAATCATTTCACCCACACAATATAGCACATCTCTTATTCCCATAAGGCTGACAGGTCCAGTATCTACAAGTTCCAGATCAAGTTTTGTTCAACGTGCTTATTCAAAACCAAGAGAAACTTTTAAAGTTAATGTTTTATATAACAAAACTAAAGAGAAAATATATGAATGTCCTATTTGTAAAGGACAAACAGGAACATCAGCACCGAATAATCCAGAAGATACCAGTTTATTTGCTCATAATTATAATTGTCCCAATACAGGTAAAATTCCTATAGAAAATTAGTGTTATTTTCATTTATATTTTCAAAAGGTGCTATATGTAAATGTTCATAAAAATGCTCTCTTATAATATACATAAAAAAAGTATTTGGATCCCATTCGCTACACCACTTGTTTCCTTCATTTAATGGTTTCATATGTGGATTGAACCTATTATAATAAATAGCAGCATCTTGCTTTGTTTCAAAAATAATGTTCATATATCCTATATGACGACTCTTAGAGTTCCATTCCATTTTTTGCACTTCAAAAATATAAGGCATTCTAGATAATATGTTATTTTTAACTTTAAATTTATTTAATTTAAATAATTTAAAAAATAAATAATAAATAATAAATAATAAATAATAAATAATAAATAATAAATAATAAATAATAAATAATAAATAATAAATAATAAATAATAAATAATAAATAATAAATAATAAATAATAAATAATAAATAATAAATAATAAATAATAAAAAGTGTTATATGATCAAAAAAGCATTATAAAAAACGACTACTCAATGACCATGTTTTTTTATGTATAGTAGTTTCATATAATTTTGGTGTCAGTAATGAATTATAGAAGGTATTTTGTGTGTAAAAAATTTCATTTGCTGGATTAACGAATGTTCTGAAGTTAGAAATATTTATCATATATTCTTTTTGCTCAATAGTGCTTACTTTAATAATATTTTTAATGGTGCCATCATTTGTTTCATTGTTTGTTTCATCTATATTTGTATTTGGTTCAATAACATACTCTAGTTCGTGTATATTATTCAAATTATCATTTAAATTTTTAGTATTATAATTTCCGGGTTCTTTGTTATTAATTATTCTATTTGGAGTATCATATAAATGAAGAACATCTCTTGTTTCGCGTGGATAAAATTGTTGTCTATTTATAATAATTTCATTCAATAACACTCTATCGTTCATCGCATTATCCTCCAATCCCCAACCCCAATTATTAGGAAACCCATTACACTTTTCAAAATCGCTACCAACTATCGAAAAAATTCCACCTAAAGTAAAAGTAAATCCATAAAAATGTTTAACAATCCCTTTAGTAGTTGCGTAATCAAATGTATTTTTTTTAACAGGAACTGTATCTACGTCATTAAATACAAAAGTTATATTTTGATAATCATTTGGATATTTTTTTTTCATAACTAAAAAACCTATATTTTTAGTTGCTCCTCTATTAAATGGTCTATTATCAATTTGATGACTATAATATATTTCATAATCATTTTTATCATAATCTTCCATAATATATTTCATGTAAACAGAAAAAATACATTTTTCTTGTCTTCGATCACGATATGGAACAATAAAAATTATTTTAGGTATATTAGTATCCATAATATATTAAATATAATATATATAATATATATTATATTTTTATATTTTTATATTTTTATATTTTTATATTTTTAGTAAATGCTTAGAATATTAATTATATTTACATAAAATCGTTTCTGGTATTAAAGTAGTTTTATATGCTTCTAACTTTTTATAACATTTATTTATTGTTACTTCGCTGATTTTACTAACATGATTAATTGATGTTTTTGTAATGTTTAGATTACATACTTGTGAAACAAAATATATAATGCCACCAGCAATAGAATGAGGTGTATTCTCTGGTATTAGTCCCAATTGTTCTATTTTAAATGCTACAAATTTACATACATTTGTTAATTCATTATTAATATTTAATTTACTACAAAAACGTTCAATAAATGATGACGGAGTTGTTTTACTTAATGATGTAATATCTTCATTAATATTATTACTATGTTCAATTTCATTTATAATAGATAAAGCATTTTTACAACCTTTTGTAGCACTTGCGTTATCTAAATTAAATATATTTGCTATTTCCTTGGCAGTGCGAGGATAATTATTAATTCTACAAGCAATATATATTGAAGCAGCAATAATCCCATCGCGATTCAATCCTCTATATGTTTTCGTTTCTGATATTTTTTTATGTAGTCTCATTGCTTCATCAATAATGATTTTAGGAATTCCAGAATTTTGTGAAATATTAGATATTAATTGAAATTCATCATAACGAGACTTCTCTTTATATGGCATTGCTTGCCAATCTGTATACCTGCGAATTTTATGCATCTCATAACTTGATTTTCCCGGACATAACACTTTACAACTATAAGATGACTCTTTTAATAACGGATTAATAGGCATACCACACCGGGTTGGATCACTATGACTATTATCATCGGCACCATAAAATCTCCATTCAGCAGTTTGATCCAAATTGTCTTTATAAATAAGAGCACATTTATTATTAGAACATGTTAAAAATCCGTCTTCTCCTATTCGTAAAGAAACATTACAATTAGCACATAAATTATCATTTAGAAGTGCGTCTTCTTCTTCTTTTATATATATACATTCTATATTCAAATCAGTTTTACATTCTTCATCAAAAATATTCCATATTTTTTTATTATTGTTTTCTTTTAATTTATTTTTTCTTGTTTCTTGCTTGTTAATCTTCTGACCTTTGCTTATAAAGTTTTCATAATTAATTTGGGACGATTCTAACATATAATTCTCACTATTATTAAATAGTTTATTTTTAAACCTATTTCATTCAATTTAAATTATTAATATTGTTTTATTAATATTGTTTTATTAATATTGTTTTATTAATATTGTTTTATTAATATTGTTTTATTAATATTGTTTTATTAATATTGTTTTATTAATAATAATATAATAGTATATATTAATAATATGAGTTTTTTAACAAACCTTTTTTCTAATTCTACAAAAACAGATGAAGATTTAGATAAATTTATAAATAAAAAATTCACATATTATTTAAATAATTCTAATTTATTATTAACATTTGTTTCAGATTTTGAAGACTACAAAAGCAATAATAGAGATGATAATAAGAGTAAATGTGATGAGTGTGAAAGTTTATACATATTAACAAGTGAAATTTTTGAAAATTATATAAATAGAGTTAAAATTCCTTTTAATATAAATATATATAGTGAAGGTAAAGAAAAATCAGGCATTAATTACAATAATAAAGTATTGTATTTTTTTGACTTAAAAGATTTAAATAAAATATTACAATCAAAAAATTTAGCAAAGAGCACCGAAGAGACCAAAATTTTAAATAAAAAAAAAATATTATGCAAAATTATCTCATTAAGTTTTATTAAAATTTATATTATTATTAAAAGTATTTTTCAAACATTTAATATTTATAGTTCATTAATAAAAAATAAAAATACAATAGAAGATACAGAAACACGCAATAATATAGGTGCTATGCCTGAATTTGGTCGTGATACTTTGCCCGATTCAATGTCTGATTCAAATCCATATTCAATGCCCGATTCAAATCCATATTCTAATCCAGATCTTAATCCCGGTCTTAATCTAGATCCTAATCCAGATCCTAATCCAGATCCTAATCCAGATCCTAATACAGATCCTAATACAGATCCTAATCCAGATCCTAATCCAGATCCCGGACTTGGTCCTAAACCAGATGCTGAACAACAAGAAAAACGACCACAAGAAGTTCCTCCGATTAGTGGTGGTGGAATTTTTGATTTTCTAAATCCTTTTCCAAATAAAGCAACAGATCAAAAAAATGACATTACCGATGAACCTCAAAGAATGATTAGACTACAAACATCTAATAATGTTTTTTATTCATTATTTGTAATATTGTTTGCAAATACAGAATCGGAACTAACAGCAAAAAATTTTACTGCCAGTTATTTAAGTACTAATTTAAATACTATATCAAATGAGTTGTTTAATAGCAAATTACCAACTATATTAAAATATATATGTGATAAAAAGTTATTTGAGTCAAATTTTATTTCAAAAAACTCAATAGTATTTAACGATAATAATTTTAAATTTTTAAAATTAAAAACATCTGACGCTCTAGAAAAGGATGCTGCCTTTTATTTAAAAGACTTAGAGGATAAATATAATAAAAATATAACAGCAAATGCCAATAAAATGACAATATTAGAACAATGCTTTACAAATGAAAATATAGAATTTCTTAAAAATTATTGTGCTGACAATAATAACTCTGATTTAACAAAATTAGATATTGCGAATAATGTAAAAAGTGTTTTACAAAAAATGATAACCAATTATTTTAAAAATAGAAGTAAATTATATGATTCAATAATAAAAAAATTAATAATTTTTGATCCTAGAACAAATGAAATAACAAATATTAATCCCGGTTTAACATATGCCAAAATTATAGAATTAACCGAGCAAACAAAAGATATATTATTAGATTTACATATTGATATTTTTAAATTATTAAATAGTATTATTTATACAGTTAGAAATAGATTATTACAAAAAAATGCTTATAAACCTAATACTAATACTAATACTAATACTAATACTAATACTACACAAGAAGACTTTAGTGGTGGTAAAACAAGAAAAAGATATTATAAAAAAAATTATAAAAATTATAAAAATTATAAAAATTATAAAAAAAATAAAAAATATACTCGCAAAGCTAATTAATTTGTAATTTTTCCAATAAACTATTATTGTATATTAAATTTCCAGAAGGTTTATAAGATTTTACATCTTTATATTCTTTACTCGACGAAGCATTTATATTTTTTATTTGTTTATTATTTGAAAATAATATATTGTCCTTATTATCTATATTAGAAACGCTAGTATTGGAATTTTTATCATCAATAACAATATTACCATACTCATCTACAACATTGCCAGTTTTCTTTTTTATTTCATTGCGCACATAAGTTGGAACCCAGTGTTTCCAACTTATAAATAACAGATTTGGATGTGTATATCTTACAATAAATCCATTTGCTCGTAATTTATCTATTGTGTATGCCGTACAATCTTTATAATCATATTTTGGCACACCTATTACCATTTCAGGCATTAAATACCAACAACAATTATCATTAACAATATTTTTGGAAACAAATTTAATTTTGTTATGTATTCTTTGTAAGATTTTATTATAATTATTTAAAACATTTAAATCTTGTTGTTGTTTTTTATTATATAATTCATCTAAATTTAGTTTCAAAGATTCATCTTCATTATCTATTTTGTTTGAAAAATTGTAGAAAAAATCACTTGCCATATTTTAATGTTTAAATATTAAAATATAAAAATATAAAAATATAAAAATTTATTTTCATTAATTATTAAATAATAAATAATAAATAATGAAAGTAATCAAACATCTAGTTTTCTCTGGCGGCGGTCCAATTGGATTACTTCAATATGGAGCATTAAAGTATTTGTCTGCTAATAACATAATAAATCGTAGCATGTTAGAGTCTATTTATGCTACATCTGTTGGAAGTATTATTGCGTTTATATATATGTTAAATTTTGATTGGACATGGATGGATGATTTTTTTATCAAAAGGCCCTGGGAAAAATTAGTGAATATTTCGTATGTTGCGTATTTAAATATATTTTATGATAAAGGTATTGTAAATAAAAACATTATTATTAATGCTTTAAAATCGTTATTTCTTGCTAAAGAAATATCATTAAATATTACATTGCTTGAATTCTATGAGCTAACGAAAATAGAATTTAATATTTATACTTGTAATTTAACAAGTTTTAAAAAAGAGAAATTAAATCATATTAATACACCAAATTTAGAGTTAATAGATGCTCTTTATATGTCTTCAAGCGTTCCTGTAATGTTTGTTCCATTATATATAAACAATTGTTATTATTTAGATGGAGGCATTTTTATAAATTGTCCCATAAATGAATGTATATTTGATAAAAAGTGCTGTTATGATGAAATAATATGTTTTACAAATGATAAACGAGAACCCATTGATTTAAGCAATAATTTTTATAAAGAAAATAATTATAATTATGGTTCTAATGATTATCAATTGACTCAAGATGCTAATTTTTTTGAATATGTACTTTATATTATAAAAACTTTATTTAATAAACTTTCTATTATTGAAAATGAAAACATTATTGCTATTAAAAATAGTATAAACACGTCCTTAACTGAGCAAATCGTAGATTTAAAATATTGGACATATGTAGTTAAAACAGAAACTGAGAGAGATTATTTAATAAAATTAGGCGAATCTCAAGGAGAGAAATTTATTAATATGCTAAAGTCTTTAAATAATAATACTAATGAAACAACTAGTAATGAAATAACTACTAATGAAACAACTACTAATGAAACAACTACTAATGAAACAACTAGTAATGAAACAACTAGTAATGAAACAACTACTAATGAAACAACTACTAATGAAACAACTACTAATGAAACAACTACTAATGAAACAACTAGTAATGAAACAACTAGTAATGAGCAAATATTATTAAGCAATTGATGATTCCACAAATTGTATTAAACTATCCTTTGTAGGTTTAGCATAATAATTATACACATTATTCTTATAAATTAATTTTATAGTTGGATATCCTTCAACTTTATATTTATCAGCAATAGTTGAGTTCTTATCGCAATCTATTTTTGTTAATGTAATTATAAAATCATTTTTTTCATTAGATTCTATAATATAGTCTTCAAAGTTTTTTATTTCTGATAGTATCGATTCTTGCTTACAATATGGGCACCATTCTGTATAAAAATACAATATTAATACATCTTTTGTGGTGTTTTTTGAAGAATCAATAAATTCTCTATTTAACGAATGTTCTTTTGATATATAAGTGTTATACACAAAAACAAAAGCACTTGTAAATATTATAATTAATATTACTATAAACAATATATATTTTTTATCGTTAATAATTTTATAAAAAGCATCCTTAAAATTTTCTAAATAATATGTTAATTGTTCTATATATATATATATAAGTTGTTGTATCATATTTATATATGTTTAATAAATAAATTACTGAGTATTTAACATATTATTTTTAATAATTATTTTTAACATATTATTTTTAATAATTATTTTTAACATATTATTTTTAATAATTATTTTATTATTAATTATTAGTATACTATGATAAAAAGATATAAAAAAAATATATCTATGAAGAAATCAAAAAAAAACAAGACTAATAAATCAACATATAATAACACAGATTATAAAAGCGGCGATGGTATGTTAACAAGTGTTTGGGGTCCTAGTTTATGGCATTATTTACATGTAATGAGTTTTAATTATCCGATCAATCCAACAAACTTACAAAAACAAAAATATAAACAATTATTATTGAATTTTCAATACACATTACCTTGTAAATATTGTCGTATGAATTTGAAAAAAAACTTTAAGAACTTTCCACTTGTTAATAAAATATTTGAAAATAGAAATAATTTTTCACGTTATATCTTTAACTTACATGAACAAATTAATAAACTGTTAGGGAAAAACTCAGGTTTAACATATTGTGAAGTGCGTGATAATTATGAACATTTTAGATCAAGATGTACAATAGATAAACCAAAACAATTTAATTACACGAAAAAAATTAAAGAAAAAGGATGTACCACACCTATGTATGGTAAAAAATCTAAATGTATAATAAAGATTGTCCCACAAGAAGAAAAATGTAAAACTTTTAATATAGACAAACGATGTTTAAAACATAAATAAAAAACATAAAATAAAAATATCAAAATATCAAAAATATCAAAATATCAAAATATCAAAATATCAAAATATCAAAATATCAAAATATCAAAATATCAAAATATCAAAATATCAAAATATCAAAATATCAAAATATCAAAATATCAAAATATCAAAATATCAAAAATAAAAATATTATTATATACTATAAATGAAAGATAGTCGCCAAAAACGATTTACGCGTTTTAAAAAGCTTGCTAAGTTATCAAAAAAAAATTTATTAAATTTACTGAAAAGACTTACACGAAGAAATAAAAATAAAAAACAAAGAGGAGGATGAGGTGGAAGTATATTAGGTAATTAAATAATGTATTACAATCAAGCAAATATAATAATACTTCCATGAAAATAGTACGATAAAACTATTATTTAATAGATTCGTAATATTTGAGACATAAGTATATCAAAAAATATGAATATATAGATAGATTATATATTCATATATGAATAATTTATAAATTTTTACATACCAAATGAACTAAAATCGGTTAAAACGGGTCTGGGTAAAAATTCATTATTCGTTTTTTCTTGTCTAGGATCAGATAATATTTCTGGTCGTTGTAGTGGTGGATAACTTTCTCTCATAAAATTTTGATTTCTATTAGTATTATTAGTATTATTAGCATTATTAGCATTATTAGCATTATTAGCATTATTAGCATTATTAGCATTATTAGCATTATTAGCATTATTAGTATTATTAGCTTTATTAGCATTAGTAGCATTATTAGCATTATTAGCTTTATTAGCATTATTAGCTCCTAAAGTTGGCAATAAATTACCACTTGTCTCTCTTAGTATTGTAGTATTATCAGTAACCTTGGCAACATTTTGATTTAAACACATATTTGATATCATAGTTGGTGATATATTTGGACCAAATAATGTGTTAGCATACTCTAATGGATTCATAGAGTTAATAGGATTTACTATGGGGTTAGTTGGCAAATTCATTGCTGTTTCAAAATTATTATATATTGGAGGGTTATAGTTAGAACCGAATGCACCTTGTCTTAATAAATATAAATTTAAGTCGTTGAAAAAAGTATTATCTCTTGGATATTGTGTTTGATTATAATGAGATAGAGCAGATGATGATGCTTGATTTGGTGTTTCAACAATTTTACCATCTGCTATAACAAATTCACCATTTATTTTCATTTTTAATTTTGATAGTATACCATTACTTAGATCATAAAAATTTCCAGATCTTTCTAAAAATACCATATTCATTGTTTTAATGTTAGAAGTATCTGTCACGGAAATAGTGCTTATATCTAATGTAATATATGTATTTCTATTAATATTTAGTAATGATATATCAGTTTCGGTATTATAATACATCATTAGTATATTTTTTTGTTTATAATTATTTAAATTTCTATTTGCTGTGGTTACATTATTTGAACTTTCTAATATTAAACCACTCGGCAAACTAGACAATTTATATTTAAATTTATTAATATCTAATGTATAATAATTATAACTGGTATCACTAGAATTATATATAAAATATTTTTTATTATCAGTATTAAAGTTCACAAGAGACTCTTGTACATTTGACATATTTACAAAGACAATACACGACAATATTACAAATATTAATAACATAATTATTAACAAATTATTTTTTTTAAAATTGAGATTCATATTATATTATATTAAATATATAATAAAAATTTTATATATAACTTTAAATGCCTAAAATTATTAAATCTGTAACTTGTCTTCAAAAGAAATATAATACTTCAAATTCAAGTATTATGGAAATTGGAATTGATGAAGCCGGAAGAGGACCTATGTTTGGTAGAGTTTATAGTGCTGCCGTTATTTTGCCTAATAATGAAGAATTTAAATATGAATTATTAAAAGATAGCAAAAAATTTACTTCCGAAAAAAGAATAAATGATGTTGCTGAGTATATTAAAACTAATGCTCTATTTTGGAGTGTGTCATATGAAGATGAAAAAACAATCGATTCTATAAATATTAGACAAGCCACTTTATGTGCTATGCATAAAGCAATAGGCGAACTAATTAAACAAAATAATGCTAGCGCTAATTTAAATATTAATGAATGTTATTACTTATTAGTAGATGGTAATGATTTTAAAGCATACACATATTATTGTGAAACATCGCATATTATTAAACAAATTAATCATATTTTAATTGAAGGCGGAGATAACAAATTTTGCTCAATTGCCGCAGCATCTATATTGGCGAAAGTAGAGCGAGACAAATATATCAGAGAGCTGTGTATTAACTTTCCTAAACTAAATATTTATTATGGATTATTAACAAACAAGGGTTATGGAACATCTAAACATATGGAAGGAATAAAAAATTATGGAATTAGTAGATGGCATCGCACGACGTATGGTTGTTGTAAAGAAGCACTCATTAATGATGACAAATTTTATAAAGATTAAATAATGACTCGAAGACGCCTTGACCAATTAGTTTTATACTCCTTGTCCTTAGATTTTGATTTCTTATTGTGAATTAATAATAGGCGCATTTTTTCTTGTTTATTTCTAATAACTTCAATTGTTTTTTTCATTTCATTTAATTGATTTGATAACTTTTGTTTCTTTGCTTTTTGATTACTCTGAAAACTAGAATAATGCTTCTTATATGTTTCATAATTGTAATCGTCATCTGATTCTTCTTCTTCTTCTTCTTCAATATCTACATATTCAGGATCTTTTGGGTCATCTTCTTCGGAACTTGAAGAATAATAATGTTCTTCTTCAGACTTAGTATTTACATATGGACTACAATCACAAATACTATTAGAACTATTCGATGTATTACAATCACTTACTAATGGCATAACATGCTCTTTAAATGGGCTAAATTGAACTTCCCAATATAATGGGTCATCATATACCATAGCACATTTATTATTTTCAATAGCATTGTAAAAATTATGCGCACCTTGATTATAATAATAATATTCAACTTCAATTAAAGCGTAGCCATAATCATAATATTGGTCTTCAACATAATATTCTTGTTGAGGGTGTTTAAAAATTTGGACATTCTTAATTTTGGCAATATTGAAATCTTCAAAATACTTAATAATAGTAGGAATATCTTCATAAACAACATAATCTGGAATATAGAGCATTTTCTTTGAAAACATAGTAGACATAGTATAATAATTTAATTGTTAAATATTAAAATTTTGAAATCAATTTTTTTTTATATTTTATATTTAGAAATAACCAATAACCAATAACCAATAACCAATAACCAATAACCAATAACCAATAACCAATAACCAATAACCAATAACCAATAATTTATTAATTATATAATATATTAATTATATAATATATTAATTATATAAATATGCGTAAAGTAACAAAAAAAAAAGATATAAAAAGAAAAAGAAAAACAAAAATTAGTATAGAACAATATAAAGGTAGAGGCAAAGAAAGTTATGAGCAAGCTGTTGAAAAATTAAAAATAATTTTTGGTGAGAAGGCATTTAGTAAAATATTATACTATACTAAGCCTAGTTATATTCAAAAATTAATTGATTTATTAAATATTGAGAGAAATAAACCAAAGAATAGCAATTTGAATAATAATGAACAAATTACTAATATTTTACACCCTGCAGTAGAAGCATTTTTAAATTTTATAAGAAATGAGTATTTTGTTTTACGGGCAGTCATTCCATCTATTGTAAATACTGATAGAGTTCTAAAACCTAGTAGAATAGAAAAAATATTAAGACTATCAATAGAAAACAAGGCAATAGAAGAATTTATTCGAGATTTAGAAGTGTTGAAATTAGGACCTAATAGTACTATAGATATACCACCTATTTCATCTCCTGTTTATAATCCACTTCAACATTCATCTCCACTTCAACATTCATCTCCACTTCAACAACAACTTGTATCTTCTTCTTCATATAAATTTAAATCTCCACATAAATCTAAATCTCCACATAAATCTAAATCTCCATATCAATCTAAATCCCCACGTAAATCTCCAGATTCTATTCTAGTAACAGCAGTATCAAAACGCAACCCAAACGCAATTAGAGTTATTCCGATTTTATATCCTTCTAGTAGTGGAGGAAGGAATTATAATACTATAAATAAAGTATATAATTCTCATAAAAGAACCAGACGCCATAAAAAATATTAATAAGGTGTAAAAAAAATTGATTTCTTTTTTTAAATATAAAAAAAAGAAATCTAATAAATTACGACATAATAAACAATAAAAATGACCTGTGTAATTACTAATTATTTGTTAAATAAAATCTTGAATAAGGAAAATATTGAGAACTTTTATAAGACATTAATTAATACACATTACTATTGCGAAGATGATTTTAAATTACAGACTAATTATGCGATTTTATTATTTATTGATATGTTATTTTTAGATAAAGATGGTTATAAAGGGTTAAAAGTAGTACATGCCCAACAATGCGAACTTCATGAATATATAGCTAATAATCGATTAAAAATTTTTCATTATGTAACTTTTAAAGCATCAGCACATAATGACTTACATGGATTACGTATGCTTACTGATGAGTTTCAAAAAAATAACTGGATTATAATTTTTGGTTATTATGTATATAATAAAGCATTGGATTTACTAAATAGCAAAGATGATTGTTTTGACATAAAAAACAAAATATATGCTACTATTTGTATTCTTAAAGAAAAAAAAATAGCACAAGTAGAACCAGTAATAGAAGTAGAACCAATAATAGAAGTAGAACCAGTATGTAGTGCTTGTGAAAATGATTGCCCTATTTGTTTATGCGCAATGGACATTAATAGTACTATTACAACTTTATGTAACCACAGCTTTCATATACAATGCTTATATCCAATGTTTGATAAGGCTGTTAAAAAAGATGCTAGCCACCCAAAAATTAGTTGTCCCTTATGTCGTGATGATGTTTTTATAAAGTCGAAAATAACATTTAATATTACAACCCATTATTATTAAGAAGTTATTACATGTTTAACTATTAACAAATTTTTTTTATAAGACAACACAACACAAGACAATATAATACACGTAAGTCTCTAATAAATAGGAGCACGACAGTTAGGGCATGGAACACATGTCTTGTTGTAATTTGCCTTTTGTTGTAAATATACACGCTTACACTCATCTAAACATCCTATATGGAATACATGCTTACAAGCGGTTCTAACATAACGAGAATTAATAGCAATAGAATCAACTTCCAAGCAAATAGAGCAAGTCCAATTTGGTTCATGTTTGAAGTCGTGTGCTAATACTTCTAATGGAACAAAATTTACTGGGTACCTAGGAAGATGAGGCAAGTGATAATGTTTTGACATAGTTCGTTTGCTAAACCACGAAAAGGGACGATCAAAGTCACTATCTATTAGGCACTCTCTGTTGTTTATTACCCAGCTATTTGCTTCGGCTGTCAACTCAGCGTCCATATCCCAAAAGTATTTACTAGTAAATTGAGACATAGACACACGGAGTACTTCTAAAGCCAAGTCGTCTTCGTTGACATAACTTCCAAGTCCATACTCATACTCTTTATATCGAAATTTTAAAAGGTCAAGTACACGACTTCTCATTTCCCTAGTCACTACATTCCGAAGACATCGCTCAAACTTTGACATTTTATCTTCATTATACCACGAATGCGTTCTTATCCAACTATTCATAATAGCCTTTAAATGCCTAGAAAGCTTGTGTGTAATAATGTTGTTTTGAATAGTATTTACTACTACATTGATTGCATCATTTATCATAGGCGCGTTAGTCTCAGCATCATACAAAGCATTAATGTGAGCATCCATAGAGCTAGTGTCTTGTTTTGTTTTGTTTTGTTTTGTTTTGTTTTGTTTTGTTTTGCTTTGCTTACTATAGTTTGTGTCAGGCTAATATTTAACTAAATAAAAAATTATTTCAATTTTAATAAAGCATACTAACTAGTGTATAAAAAAATGGCAAGACACAAGACATACAAGACATACAAGACATACAAGACATACAAGACAAGTGTCAAGAGACAATATATAAATGAGAAATCTCTAACAGTATAACAATATTTTTTGTATGAAAATATATTCATAACCTTTTAAGAAGAAAAAACAGCACACATGGAATACAAGACATGGAGCAAAGTTCTTTGGTGTAGCTTTGTAAAGCACTAGTTAGTTATAAACCGACTAGCTCCAGTCAGTTGCAGTCCGGTTGTGTGGAATGCCTCCACATGGACCATCATAGTAAGTATTTGGGAATATGACCAAGACCATACTTACTATGATACTCAGGATTGTCTGGGTCATAAACATATTCCCACTTGGCACGTATTTCTGCATACACTTCCCTAGAAGCAACGAACGCTATACGTCCAGCATAAGACCAAAGATCATTCCTAATGTCCATGAACTCTTCGTGGAGTTGAATGATTAGCGCATTATTGTTGCGCTGAATGACTAGTGCCTCGCTTACAAATAATAAAATTATAATCTGAATGTCGTCCGGAAGGTCATAGAAATAATTCTTTGTGTTTTTAATCATAGTGCTTTCCTTTATATTTCCAAGACTTAGCACTTTATAAAAAAAATTCATTTCAATTTTAAAAAAGAATAACAATACAATCATTTTTATTATTTTAATTTTATTTTAATTTTAATTTAATTTTAATTTTAATTTTTACAATCTATACTATCCATTTCAATGTCTAGCATAATAACTTCTTTGTGTAACAATGATTTTTTATTTATGAATTTTTTCTCATCAAGTAGCATTTTAATTGTAAAAATAACAATTACTTCTTCTACTAAGACAGAAAATATGGCAATATCTATTTGTGTAACATTAATTAATACTGTAAAAATATATCTAATATTATTTAATAAAAACATAGAATTGGCATAAA
>Ga0209107_10000387_pt1 | contig 26196 bp, 17 predicted proteins | sample LakErihyJuly2011_2_FD_187460 | JGI IMG/M metagenome (GOLD analysis project Ga0209107, IMG submission 187460) | Freshwater microbial communities from dead zone in Lake Erie, Canada - CCB hypolimnion July 2011 (SPAdes) (version 2) | ecosystem: Environmental > Aquatic > Freshwater > Lentic >...
AAAAAATATTTTCTAGTGATTTGATGTGATGTTTGAAGGTTGGCTTCCTGTATAATATTTTTATTACTTCGCTTACTCATGTCAATTTAATTTTTTGTCAAAAATTCATCGGTGTTAATTATTGCCGTGGTGACCATCATTAACGCAGCCGAATTTGCATCCGCATTTTTATTACCAGTAATTTGTTCAATCCTAAAACCGTCTTGTTTGTATTTCATCAAGGCAGTTTGATATAATTTTTCAAATACTTTTTGTTGATCGGCGCCAATCGTTTTATTAAATGCTAATTCATAGGCCTTGCTAATTTGTTTGCTTGCGTTTTGAGGAACCATTTTTATAACTCGTTTTGCAAAATGTTGCGCAGCTTCAATATATACAGAATCATTTAATGAATTAAGTGCTTGTAATGGCGTATTGGTTCTGATACGGCGCGCCGAGCAAACTTCTCTACTCGTACCATCAAAACTTAACATTGACGGATAAGGTGCTGACCGTTTCCAAAAAGTGTATAAGGCGCGCCTATATTGATCTCCATCCGTACTTAAAATCCATTTATCTCCATTGTAGGGCGATCTCCAAATACCTTCTGGTTGGTACGGATACACACTCGGGCCATTCATTTTATTACTTAATAGGCCACTTACCGTTAATGCCTGATCTCGTATTTGCTCCGCTGATAATCGAACTCTTGGCCCCCTTGCGTATAATTTATTAAATGGATCCTTAGTTAAGGCGTCATTGTTAAATTTTGAATCCTGTTGATAGGTGGCACTCATTACCATTTCCTTGATCATCTTTTTTAAACTCCATTGGTGTGTATTCATTAACTGCCAGGATAAATAATTCAGCAAGGCTTCGTGTGTTGGTGCAATACCCTGTGTTCCAAAATCTTCCAATGTTTCAGTAATCCCCTGACCAAACAATTGCTCCCATATTCTATTAACAATCGTTCGAGCAGTCAATGGATTTTTTTTATCTGTCAACCACATGGCCATACCCAATCTATTTTTGGGCGCCCCTGCAGGCAAGCCGCCTAGGGATGCGGGTACATCTGGAACAACCACATCGCCCTTTACCAACCAGTTCCCTCTTTCAAATACTTGCGTGGTTCGAGACATATTGCTTGGATTATCAAGCATGATAGGTGTTGCAGTGTAATTAGTTGAATGCAATAAAGTATCAAAATTATTATAGGCCAATTCACCTTCCGGTGTTCCATTTTTTGGAAAAGGATTATCTAAACGTAACCAATCATATTGTATCCCATTTTCTTCTGGGTTGTTTATTTGACGATTATTATAGCTAAAAACTAAATGATGTTTTCCTAACGTTGTAGGAATATTGGTGGTAGCAATTTTCCAATTACCTTTTGAATTTTCAACAACAATATTTTTAAGTAAGGGTCCTGTCACTGAATCTAAATGGATTTCCCATTTACCACCCACCTTCCATGATTTGTATTTGTAATACAATAAAGTACTGCCCGTTAAATCAATATTTTTTATACGGGCTTCTCCATTATTTCTTAGCATCAAATATTTGGTATCTGCTAATGCGCCATTGCTAATTTGATCTGCAACCAATGAATTAATAGCCGTTTGCCCTGTTTTAATAAATCGCATTAAGTCCTTTTCTCTCGAGGGTGCATTTTTATGCAACCAATCTTGCAATTGAAATAACCGGACACTGTCGGTACTATGAAATTCTTTTAAAAAAGGATACTCTGCATAGGTATCCTCATCCCTTGTATTATTAAATAAGGCTAAAAATTTATAATATTCCTCATGTTTAAAAGGATCGTAAGGATGGCTATGACATTGAACACATGCAAAAGTAGTACCCATTAATGTTACCCATGTTGTATTCACGCGATCAATCACAGCAGCAGTTCTAAATTCTTCATTATCGGTGCCTCCTTCATCATTGGTTAAAGTATTGCGATGAAATGCGGTCGCTATGTATTGCGCATCTGTTGGGTTAGGTAATAAATCCCCTGCTAATTGTTCTGTTAAAAAAACATTGTAGGGTTTATCAATATTAAATGCATTAATTAACCAATCACGATATCTCCAAATAGTTCTTGAATCATCTTTCTCAAAACCTCTGGTATCTGCGTATCTTGCCATATCCATCCATAAGCCTGCCCACTTTTCACCATATTGTGGCGTTGCTAATAATTCATTCACTAAAATTTCATATGCATCTTCATTATTATTTTGAAGATATTTTTTTGCAATTGCTGCTGGTGCTGGCATACCAATAATATCAAAACTTACGCGTCGAAGTAATGTTGGTTTATCAGCAATTGCGGCAGGCGTTAATCCCTCGGCTTTTATTTTTTTATAAATAAATGGATCAATATTATTTTTTATCCAACTCGGTTTTCCAAACCATCCAAAAGGACCAACACCTACTGAAGGAATGGGTGTTTCTTCTACAGCAACATAAGCCCAATGATCGCCCCATTTTGCGCCTTCATTAATCCATTTTTTTAATATACTAATTTCATCCTTACTTAATGGAGGATGCTTATAAGGCATGCGTTCCTCAGGATCGGTCAAATAAAGCCGTTTGATCATTTCACTATTTTCGGCATCCCCAGGTATGATCGCTACCTTCCCAGATTTATTTATGGCAAGTGCTTCTTGTCTAAATAATAAACTAAACCCACTTTGTCTTTTTACGCCCCCGTGACAACTGATACATTTTTTGTTAATCAAGGGTTTTACTTCAGCATTAAAGTCAACCTGTTTATTATTGATAAAATAGCGTGAACCAATTAATACTGGCACTAAAAAAAGTAGGATGACTATATAAATTTTAGGGACTCTTTTTAACATCATTTGCGCACGATTTTCATTATTTAAGATAGGTAATTTTTAATCAAAGTCAATAGGCCTAACTACGAAACTTTTACTAGTAAAGTGGCTGGGCTATTTTAGTGTTAATGAAACTATAAATTTCAAAATGGAGTTCATTCCGAACATATTTTAAAGGTTTGATTACTAGCTGTTTAACCTTTTAACCCAATTTTATTAAAATAGCTTAACATTTCATTAGCATCAAAGCTTAAAAAAGGGTGGTAAATTTTATATGCGATAAATGCTATTTCTAACCAAACCAAACCAAAAATGAAAAAAATCTATCAGCAAATCCTTGATTTCCCCCAGATGGTTAATCAAAAGGTGTTCAATGCGCAGTTAAACACGGCCGTTGACAAATTCGATTCTCAAGATGGTGTAAGGAGCTACACCAAGTCCATTTACCAAATTTTATCCCTCATTGTACTTATTACAATGGAAGTAGCTGTAATTAAGGGTGCTATGGCTTACTTTACCGATGCGGCTAGTACCGGCTTAGGCAAGGCAGGTAGCGTTTTAACTACTTTAGTGTTGCTTTATTCTGCTTTCCCAATTGCACACATTATTAGATCAAGAGGCGAAAGCTTAGGTGGATCTCACAATGGTATTGTAACTTTTATTTTTAAAGATTTTGTTACAACCAATATCAAAATACTAGGTGAGGTAGCTGCAGTGGGTGCCTTTATCGGCGCTACTTGTTTTACTTTATCTTTTGTATTTGATACCAACTTATTTACAGTAACAAGTACCAATTCCTTAAGTGCATTAGCTGGCCTAGCAAGTTTGCCAATGGAAGGGTTGACTAATTTGTTTGCTGCTTTAAAATTAGATTACCTAACATCAGTTTTAGCTTCATTTGGCAGCTTTAATATGGCGGGCACACAAACTTTTACTGGTGATATGTTATGGAATGCAAATGACTTATTATTAGTTGCAGGTGCATTTATTAATGTAGCTGCAGGTTTAGCAGGTTTATATGTAAACCTTGCTATTTATCATTTCTTATACACGATTGTATCCAATTTTATCAAATGGATTCAAAGTCCTTCTATTCCAATTTCAATGAAAAGCAAATAGTAGGTCGATATGAATTAATTAATTCATATAAATAGAAAAGCCCCGCTTTGAGAAATCGACGCGGGGCTTTTTATTGCTATTTATTTTGAGAATAAAACATTATTTTCATTGTGCCGATTTTTGATAAGCCCTTATTTCATTTTGGATTGAAAACTAAAATATTGATTGATGAAAAAACTTTGTTTACTCTTTTTCGTTTCTACTGTATCCATTTGTTTATTTGCACAGCAAACGCAAAAGCCACCATTGCATGGTAAAAATTGGATGGCGATTACAGGGAAGCCCTTAGCTGCAACTGCAGGATCCATTGTTTTTGAAAGAGGAGGCAATGCTGTAGATGCTGCATGTGCAATGCTAGCGGCCACGTGTACCATGTGGGATGTGTTGAGTTGGGGAGGGGAAACACAGGCTCTAATATATAATCCAAAAACAAAACAAGTACTTGCCATTAATGCAATGGGGGTTGCGCCTACAGGGGCTACACCAGATTTTTTTAAAAGTAAAGGATATGGATTTCCGCCAGAATATGGTCCACTAGCTGCAACCACACCAGGAACGCCTGGCGGTATTTGTTATATGCTATCAAATTATGGGACGATGAGTTTAAAAGAAGTGTTAGCACCTGCCATGCAATTAGCTGCTGGATATCCGATAGATGCACAAACCGCCAATAGTATTGAAAGAGGGAAAGATAAAATTAAACAATGGCCGTATAGCACTAAAGTTTTATTAACCCATCCAGGAGAAAAGAGGGAAGCGCCAGAAGCAGGAGAAATTTTTGTACAAAAAGATTTGTTAGCCACACTACAAAAAATGGTAGACGCAGAACAAGGCGCATTAAAAAAAGGAAAAACAAGAAAAGAAGCAATTCAAGCAGCTTACGATCGTTTTTATAAAGGAGATATTGCAGATGAATTTGTAAGAGGTGTAAAAGAACAAGGGGGCTTAATTACGAAACAAGATTTAGCAAATTGGAAACCCATTGAAGAAGCAACTACGCATATTAATTACAAAGGTATTGATGTATACAAATTACAACAGTGGACACAAGGCCCTGCTTTATTGCAAGCATTAAACATTTTAGAAAATTTTGATTTAAAATCAATGGGGTACAATTCAACAAAATATATTCATACTATTTATCAAGCAATGAATTTAAGTTTTGCTGATCGTGATTTTTATTATGGGGATCCAAAATTTTCGACACAACAACCCATGACTGGTTTGTTAAGTAAAGCCTATGCAAAGCAAAGAGCAGGTGAAATTAATCCACTACAAAATAATGCCAACACTGCTCCGGGTGACCCCTATCCATTTGAAGGAAAACAAAATCCATTTTTAAATTTATTAAAACAGCGTGCAGTAGCTACAGGCACTGATACGACTAAATCAAATAGCAGTGCGATACCTGTTCATGATGCTGTCGTAATGCAGCAAATAAATAATCCAAATATAGATCGGGAATATATGGATAGACTATGGCGCGGCACTACTTCGGTAGAAGCCGCTGATAAAGAAGGCTGGGTTGTTTCCATTACACCAAGTGGGGGTTGGTTGCCTGCTGTCATTGCAGGAAATACAGGTGTGGGAATGAGTCAAAGAATGCAAAGTTTTGTTTTAGATTCAATCATTAATCCTTTTAATGTAGTGGCACCAGGCAAAAGACCAAGGGTGACCTTAACACCGAGTTTGGCCATGAAGGAGGGTAAACCATTTTTAGCATTTGCAGTTCAAGGAGGTGATACGCAGGATCAAAATTTATTACAGTTTTTTTTAAACATGGTTGAATTTGGGATGACTGTGCAACAAGCAACAGAAGCGGCTAATATCAATTCTAATCAATTGTGGTTATCGCTAGGGGGTTCAACAATGGCTGATCGAAAACCAAAGCCAGGCAATTTATTATTAGGCAAAACGGTTTCTGAATTAATAAAAAAAGATTTAAAAGGAATGGGCTATAGTATCAGTGTGGGTGATCGGACAAGTGGTCCCATCAATGCCATTTATTTTGATTGGAAGCATGGAAGTTTATGGGGAGGCAGTTCCAATAATGGAGAAGATTATGGAATTGGCTGGTGATTTAATGTGGCAATATAATAAACCCAATATATCATAATCAATTTTTATATTTAAACGTTTTAGTACTATATAATGCATATTAAACTTAAATACAATCCAATTTATATTGTCATCACTATTTGTTGTTTGTTATTTTTTAACCAATCAAAAGCAAATACGCAAGCGAATGAGGATACCACTATTATAAAATCTTATTCGGTAAATTATACAACGCGCCCTTTAAATATTGATGGCAAACTCAATGATCAAGCATGGAAAAAAGCTGCATGGACCGATCTATTTGTTGATATTGAAGGAACTATAAAACCTAAGCCTTTATTTGATACCCGAGTTAAAATGTTATGGGATAGTCAGTATTTATATATCGCTGCAGATTTAAAGGAGCCTCATTTATGGGCTACCTTATTGAACCATGATGATATCATTTTTAGAGACCATGACTTTGAAGTGTTTATTGATCCCAATAATGACGAAAATCAGTATTTCGAAATAGAGATTAATGCATTAGGGACAGTGATGGATTTATTTATGTTTAAAACCTACAAGCTAGGTGGTCCAATGGTTATGGGCTGGAATAGTGATGGAATGAAGTCAGCTATTCAAATAAAAGGTACCCTAAACGATAATCGTGATACAGACAAAGGGTGGACGATAGAGATGGCCATTCCCTATTCCTGCTTAAAAAAACCAGGCAGAAATTACTTACCTAATCTAGATCAACCATGGCGTATTAATTTTTCGAGAGTAGAATGGACCATGCAAAACGAAGGAATTAGCTATGTAAAAAAATTGAACACGAATGGTAAGCCCATCCCTGAATTCAATTGGGTTTGGTCGCCCATTGGTGTTATTAACATGCATGTTCCAAGTCGCTGGGGTTATTTGTATTTTAAGCAGTAGCCTCCGCCTGCTTTTATTACACTTGGCATTTCATTGCTATATTTAACTAATTATAGAAATAACTTTCTTTAAATTTCAAACATGAAAAAAATTCCTGCCCTATTTTTAATTTTTGTTGCTTCATTTGGATTTGCGCAATCTGGTAAACTAGCGCAACCAAAAAGTAGTAATGTGGATTGGTTGGTAAGTCCTTTTGAACAAAAAGCAACTATTACCAAGGAAGGGCAACATATTGTTTTGAATAACGGGTTGGTGAAAAGGAGTTTCGTTATTGCCCCCAATGTAGCTTGCTTTGATTATACGAATTTAACCAATGGGCAACAATTAATTCGTAGTATTGAACCAGAAGCCAAAGTGGTGATCGATCAAGTTATGTATAATGTAGGCGGCTTATCAGGACAAAAAGAAAAAGCCTATATAAAAATTGATCAAATTAAAAATTTACAAAAAGCAGATTCTGATTTTATTTATACAAAATATACAATTGGTAAAATCGAACCCTTCATTAAATGGAAGCCGACCACCTGGATTGGAAATGCGAAACAGCCAACAGGTGCTCGTATTGAATTTGAATACATTTCACCCATTGCAGCACTTAAAAATATTATTATTAAAGTGCATTATGAAATATATGATGGCATACCCTTAATTACAAAATGGATTTCCATTCAAAATAATTCAAATAATTCAATAAAAATTAATCGCGTTGTCAATGAAGTGCTTGGATTGGTAGAAGAAGAAAGTGCAGTGGTGGGCAAGCCAGAAGAAATGAAAAAACAACATGGTATTTACGTAGAAACGAATTATGCATTTAACAATGCAATGCGTTATGATATCAGTGATCAAACTACCCATTGGAAAGTTGACTTAGCCTATACTTCGCAAGTAAATTATAATTACGAAACCCCTTGTTTATTGGAAGTATATCCTGAAAAAGCCCCTGGTATTGACTTAGCACCTAATGAATATTTTAAATCGGTTCGAACCAATGAACTATTGATGGATAGCTATGATCGTCAAAGAAGGGGCTTAATGATTAAAAAAATGTATCGCACCTTAGCACCATGGACCACACAAAATCCAATTTTTATGCATTTGGTAAGTAAGAATGACCAAGAAGTTTTAAATGCAATTGATCAGTGTGTTGCAACAGGGTATGAGGCTGTTATTTTAAGTTTTGGGAGTCATTTGAATATGGAAGACAGTTCCCTAGCAAATATTAAAAAATGGAAGGCATTAACTGATTATGCACACCAACATAAAATTTTATTAGGAGGGTATTCCTTATTTAGTAGCCGTCGCATTAGCGATGCAGATGATGTGGTGGATATTAAGACAGGCAAACCTGGAGGAGCATTTTTTGGTAATGCACCTTGCTTCGGAAGTAATTGGGGCTTAGCCTATCGTGATAAAATAAAATATTTTTTTAAATCCACCGGTTTTGATATTTGGGAAAATGACGGACCTTATCCTGGAGATGTATGTGCTTCAACCACACATCCTGGTCATAAAGGATATGATGATTCACAATGGAGACAAATGGAAATCCAAAAGGAATTGTATCATTGGTTAAATGAATCTGGTGTTTATATTAATGCACCTGATTGGTATTTTTTAGACGGCACCCATAAAATTGCATTGGGGTATAGAGAGGTAAATTTTTCATTATCTCGGGAACAACAAAAATTATTAAACCGACAAAATATACATGATGGTACTTTAGAAAAAACACCCTCTATGGCCTGGGGCTTTGTTCCATTAACAAAGTATCAAGGGGGTAATGATGATGCTATATTAGAACCATTAAGTGAGCATTTAAAGGACTACGAGCAATTGATGATGCAATATTATGGCGCAGGGGTACAGGCTTGTTACCGAGGCCCTCGATTGTATGATACGGAATCAACAAGGCTAGTCGTTGCTAAAACAATTGATTGGTATAAAAAATATAGAAATATTTTAAATATGGACATTGTTCAGTTACGACGTGCAGATGGTCGTGATTGGGACGGTTGGATGCATGTAAGTCCTTTTACCGGACAAAAAGGATTTATGATGTTATTTAATCCAACAAAGGAAGTGATGACTAAAACAATTAAGCTACCTCTTTATTATACCGGCTTAAAGCAACAAGTAAAAATTACAGATCCCAATGGACGCGCTAATCAATATAATTTAAGTCGTGATTATAGTATTGATTTTACTTTCACCATACCACCAGATACCTATAAGTGGTTTGTGATAGAATAAAAAAACGCCCCGATAATTTGGGGCGTTTTTTTTGCGGTATTTTAATTGGGCTAGTTTAAGAATAACTCATCCATAAATATCCAGGCTGTTGTTCCTTTACCAGGATGCCATACCGGTAATTTTTTTACATTTAATACTGTAAATCTATAATGCTTGAATGAAGTGTTTTTTGGAAAGTCAACCGTAAATGTTTTAATATCCTTCATCACATCTTTTTGTGTCAATTCATAAGGGAACTTAGTTTCTGTAATCTTTGTAAACTTAATCCCATCATTACTACCTTCTACTGAAATAGAAACGATTGGGAAAACGTAAGAGCCTACATCAATCAAACTATTTAAAAAAGCTTGATGTAAAACACGAGGTTGATTAAAATTAACCATGAACTTCATCGTGGTATCCTTGTAGCCCAACCATTTTTTATTTGTAAAATTAGATCCGCCTAGTTCTAGGTCCACCAAGGTTTTAGCGCCATCACCTAAATACTTTTGATCTGGTGATGAAATCAAGTAAATTGAATCGGGGCGAATTTCTGACTTATAAAAATTGCGTTGAATAATATTACTACTAATCCATCCTGGCTTAAATACTTTAATTTTTAAATTTGCATTGCGCGTAAGGCGTAAGGTGTTTTTATAAATAGGACTCGTTAAACTGTCTGGATCAACGCCATTTAATGTATAACGAATTGTAACGCCATTAAGCGGATGCTTCATTTTTACATCTAAAAATTTTGTAATAATAGAAGAGTCTTGGTCAATGGTAGGTGGATTTATTTGTATCACTTCGGATTCCATGTTATCCCCAATAGTAAATTTAGTTTTTGGATAACGTGCAACTATCTTTTCTAACTGTGTTTTACCAATGACGCTTGACCAAATATTTATATTTGCAATAGTACTACCCTTTAAAAAATTGGTTAATTCACTTTCGGTAAATTTTAAACCGCAAATAGACAACAACTTTAATTTTTTCAGTTGTTTTAGTGGTTCTATTGTTTTTAAATCGAGATTTGTATAATTTAAATTAACAACTTCAACATTATTAAATTGACCGATGATGCTCACATCCTCATTGGTTAATGGCATACCCTGCATATTTAAACGCAGTACTTGATCCTGTAGTTTTTCTAATTTTTTTAATATATCTCTACTGTAAAAAGTACCTTGAAAAAAGTTAACATCAATCTCATCACTACCATGGTATAAGTAATTTACGGTGCAATAATTTGAATTGTATTCTGCTAAATCTGGTAAACCAGTTTTTACTTCCACCTTTGTATTATCTACTGGTATATATTTATTAGCTAATAAAAACAAAGTATCTGTTTTGGCTAATTCATTCATTTTTGTCTTAAAGTCACCACCCGCTTTAATCCACCTACTTAAAATAGCCACTTCTTCAATAGTTAATTGCACTTTACCATCTGGCGGCATATGTTTTTTATGCGTGATATCTAAATGAATTCTTTCAAACATCATAGCTTCCTTATCCTTGTCAGCAGTAAGAATACTTCCATTTTTTCCACCTTTCAAAATATTTTCAGGCGTATTTAATAATAATTCTCCTTTTACTTTATTTGCACCATGACAGCCCACACATTTTTGTAGTAATATAGGCGCCACCGCTCTAGCATACAAAGTTGCATTAGAATCACTCAGCACCTTAATCATTTGTGTATTTTCGGCAGCTTCCTTTTGCGGAAAACTAATTACACTTGCGCCATGGGTAAGTTGTGCCCCTTTATGTGTGAAAATAATGATCACCAATAAGTAAACCATTGCAAATTCAACGCGATAAATATAATTGCTTTTAAAACGCTGATTGTATTGTTGTAAATAAATTAATCCCCAACCAATCATTGCGATTGTAATGCCACCCCATTGATGCGCAAAAATTAATGAATCATCATAACCACCTTGTTTGGATATAAAAATACCTAAGATGGCAACGATACTTGCTAAAAATGCATTCCCCACCAAAACCGGGTGTATTTTGTTATTGTCCAAACTGCCTTTTTTATCAACTAAGTAATAGATACCAATAAGGATACCCAGTACAATTGGAAAATGTAAAAACAAGGGGTGCATCTTTCCCAACCATTCCACATAGATGCCCAATTTTAATTTTTCACTAAAAAATGCAATTAACAATAAAAAGGGATTGAGTACCCAAAGTGCATTATTTACAAAACCCGTCCATTTTTTCAAATTCATTACTAACTAATTAAATCATTGATCACATTTCCAGCAACATCGGTTAAACGATATCTTCTTCCCAAATGTTTATAGGTAAATTCTTCATGCTTAACGCCCATTAAATGCATAATGGTTGCGTGGAAGTCATGAACATGCACTGGTAAGGAATTAATATTATAGCCAAATTCGTCTGTTTCACCGTGTACGCCAGGTTTCACACCGCCACCTGCCATCCAAATAGTAAAACATTTTGGATGATGATCACGACCGTAATTATCTTTGCTTAATGCACCTTGGCAATAGTTGGTTCTTCCAAACTCACCACCCCAGATTACTAAGGTTTCATCTAACAAACCTCTTTGTTTTAAATCCTGAATCAATGCAGCTGATGATTGGTCGATATCCTTACATTGTCCTTCAATTTCTTTAGGAAGGTTGCCATGGGTATCCCAACCTTGGTGATATAATTGTACAAATCGAACACCATTCTCTGAAAGTTTTCTTGCCAATAAACAGTTTGCTGCATAAGTACCTGGCACCAAACATTCAGGTCCATACATTTTTACAATGGACTCTGGTTCATTTTGTAATGAAGTTATTTCTGGAACCGCCATTTGCATTCGGTAGGATAATTCGTATTGCTGAATTTTAGTTACAATTTCTGGATCACCAATTTCTTTATAGGATTCTTGGTTTAATGCAGCTATTTCATCTAAAATTTCGCGCTTATCTCCACGTTTGATAAATTCAGGATCAGTTAAATATTTAACTGGTTCTTCACCACTGCTGAATTGAACACCTTGGTGTATGGAATCTAAAAATCCGTTATTCCATAATTTTGAATATACGCCTTGTCCATTTCCCTTGCCCTTACTAAGTAATACGCAAAACGCTGGCAAGTTTTTATTTTCACTTCCCAAACCATAACTAATCCATGATCCCATACTTGGTCTGTTACCTACCTGCGAACCTGTTTGAAAAAAAGTAAGTGCTGGATCGTGGTTAATAGCTTCGGTATAAATGGTTTTAACAATACACATATCATCCGCCATTTTAGCAAGATGTGGTAAGGTTTCACTAAACCAGGCACCATTGCTACCATGTTGCGAAAATTTAAACTTAGTTCCAGCTAAAGGAAATTTTGCTTGATTGGCAGTCATACCAGTTAAGCGTTGTCCTTTTCTAATACTTGCCGGTAATTCCTCGCCATGCATTGTTTGTAGTAATGGCTTATAATCAAATAAGTCAAGCTGAGAGGGTGCTCCGTTTTGAAACAAATAAATAATTCGTTTTGCTTTGGGTGCAAAATGCGGTAATACATTTGCAAATAGCTCATCTTCATTGCTCGCATTAAATAAACCAGGCGCCATTAATGAGCCTAATGCCAATCCGCCCAAACCCAAACTCATTTTGGATAAAAATTTACGCCTATTTTGATTTAAGCCATGTTCTAAAAATTCGTTCATAATGATTTATGATTTTGTAATTGTTTCTTCTAAATTATACATGATTAAAATAGTCTTCATTAAAGCAGCAGCTTCTGATGAATTGTATTTTTGTTTTGGATGTTCAAATTCGCCCACCTTTAAAGCTGCATCCGCAACGGCAGGTTTTGTATTAAAAAATGCAACCTGCTTTTGACAATAAGCAATTAATTTTTCACGCTCAAACTTCGTGGGTTTTCTGATTACAATTGTTTCAAATACTTGCCCAATTTTTTCATCCAATGTCTTTTTACTTAAAGAGGTATTTTCACCTAACACCCTAGCCGCTTCTAATATGGTAGGATCATTAAGCATGGTTAATGCCTGTAGGGGTGTATTAGTACTTGATCTTGTTGCCTCGCATTGGTCCCTATTACTTGCATCAAATATCATCATGCTTGGTGGCGGTGCAGTCAACTTAATAAAAGTATACAAGCCTCTTCTATAAATATCGGAACCATGATCCTGCTTGTAACTCGCTAAACTACCGCGACCCGAAGTGGAACTTTCCCAAACGCCTTTGGGTTGGTAAGGTTTAACACTTGGTCCACCAATAGTTGTATTTAATAAGCCACTTGTACTTAAAATATAATCACGTACAATTTCTGCCTTAAATCTTAATCGAGGGGAACGAGAATAAGTTAAATTTTCTGGATCCTGTTCCAACTGCTTTTTACTTATTAGGTTGGATTGTTTGTAGGTATTACTACTCAGTATTTTTTTAACTAGATATTTTATATCCCAATTATGCTCCATGAAATCTACTGCTAACCAGTCTAATAATTCTGGATGGGTAGGTAACTCTCCTTGTAAACCAAAATCGCCCGAAGTTTTTACAAGCCCTCTTCCAAACATATCCTGCCAAATAAAATTCACAAACACACGTGCTGTTAGTGGATTTTTTTTATTGCTTGTCCACTTGGCTAAACCCAAACGATTGCTGCCGTACTTTGTACTATCATAAGGCATGATGGATTCTAATGCGGTAGGCCTTACTAAAATATCTGTTGGCGCATCATAACTACCACGGCTTAAGATATAAGTAGGTCTTGGTTTTGCCGTATCTCCTGCTTTCCAATCGCCCATGACGGAAACTTCAATCATACCCGTATCCACTGTGTTTACAAAATTCAAAAAACTACTACGCTCTTCCTTGCTAATATATAATTTTGGAGTTTTTGCCTTGGTTGATTGCCCTACATCTCCTTCAAATCCTTTTTCTTTACTCTCATTAAAGAATGCATATAACTGATAATAATCTTTATTGGAAAACGGATCGTATTTGTGGTCATGACATTGTGCACACTCAATGGTAACACCTAAAACTGCTTTTCCATAAGTTCTGGTTTTATCAATATTATAGGATACACGATATTCTTCTTCAATAATCCCGCCTTCCTCCGTGTATTTATGATTTCTAAAAAATGCAGTTGCTAAAATATTTGCCTTGCTTGCATTCGGTAATAAATCACCTGCAATTTGGTTGGTTATAAATTCATCATAATGCATATTTTTATTAAATGAATTAATGACCCAGTCGCGCCATGGCCATTGAGAACGAATCTCGTCATCCTGAAATCCATAGGAATCAGAATATCTTGCTAAGTCCAACCATTGAATGGCCATTTTTTCACCATAGGCAGGTTTTTGTAATAATTCATCTAACATTTTAGCATACCAATTCTCATCCGTATTATTTCTCCATTTATTCAATGCCTCATAACTAGGAGGAAGACCAATTACATCTGAATAAGCTCTTTTTATTAATGCATCACGCGGCGCTTCCTCATTTGGATCAAATCCTTCCGCTTCCATCTTTTCTAAAATGAAATTATCAATTTCATTACGCACCCACTTCGTATGATCTACTTCAGGCAATGCTACTTTTAATGGTGCAACAAATGCCCAATGCTTTTCATATTTTGCGCCCTCTTTAATCCATCTTTTAAATAATGCAATTTCTTCTTTTGATAATTTTGTAAGATGGCTTTCAGGTAACGGCATCATTATTGCTGGATCATTAGATTCTATTCGTGTAATCAAATCACTTTTTTCAGGGAAGCCAGGTACAATGGCGTAATGTCCTTTATTTTTTTCAAGTTCAGCAAACGCCCTAGAAGGAAGGTCCAATCTTAATCCTGCTTTTACTTTATTTGCATCTGGGCCATGACATGAAAAACATTTGTCTGATAAAATAGGACGAATATCTCGGTTGTAGGAAATTGCTTTTGAGCTGGCTCCTTTTTTGCCATTGGCAATATATACAACGCCATAAATAAGCCCAATCACCACCAAAACAATTGCCCCAAAACTGATGTATTTTTTCATATTCAATATCAATATTAATTCAACAAATTATTTATAAAATTATACACGCGTTAATTTATAAGGATACACTTTTCCTGAAGCCCATTGTGCCACATAAATACTTCCATCATCATCAACACACACATCGTGCGGATGTGCAAATATTTTGTCTGCCTGTGCCATTGTTTTTAATTTGCCATTTTCATAAATTGGTTCGGTTCCACCAATGTTAGAAACCACTTTATTTTCTTTGTTTAAAATGGTAACAAATCCAGATTTCTCAACAGACATAGGGGATCTTAATACTGCAGCATATAAGTAATCACCCTTAATCACTGGTCTACAAACCCCTGCACCTGGCAATTGAATAATCTCCATTAGTTTTCCATCCAATGAAAATCTTTTGAAACAATTTTTATTTCTGTCCGTAACTATTAATGTGGTGGTACCTGTTCTATTATCAACACAAATACCATGCGCGTTATCTAAATTTTCATCTTTTGTTCCTCTGCCACCAAATGCATTTTTTAATTTTCCATTTTCATCGTAATGTAAAACATGTTGTGCACCATAGCCATCTGCAATATAAAAATCACCATTTGGTAAAACGGTTGTTTCTGTTGGAACAAATGCCTTGTTTTTATTTGTGTAAGCTGGTAAATCCTGAGGAGGATCAATCGTCAATAAAATTTTACCATCCATGGTTGTCTTATATACTTGATGTTTATTGGTGTCGGTAATAAATAAAAAATCTTCTTTACCGTTTTGTTGCAATGTTAAACCATGCGCGCCAGGAAATTCAGTTCCCCAGCTGTCAATTAACCGGCCACTTTTATTATAAATAATAATATTATTTTTTGTCTCATTCGTTAATAACACAATACGACCTTTCGAGTCTTGTATCATTTCATGACAATCATTTACGGGTGTTTTTTCAGTATTGAGTGTACCCCATGTGGTATCCAAACGGAATGTCATTTCGTTGTGACCATACACAGGCCCTTTTTTGTTACTAAACATATCTTTGGTGATTAATAAACCTGCAGTGGAGATCACTGAATTTTTTACAAAAGATCTTCTTTTCATATTTTTTAATTTTTTATGGTAAGATTTCTTCACTTATCATTTTGATAAATGTGCTCCATGTTTTAAAGCGAAAACTCACTGAAATTTGTGACTAGCAAAATCGTCTTTTAAAGATAGGGCATTTGCTTAAAAAAAAGAAAGCAGAACTACTTCGTAATGGCCTTAAATTCAATTTTTTGTGTAGCATCTATTTTCAGCCAAATAAAGGACCCCAATAAAACAATAATTCCGATATAAAGTACAGGTAAATAATAGCCATATGAGGAAGCGAGGTAACCAAAAAATACGGTACTTATATAAGCCCCGGTTAAGCCTGCTGTATTCATAGTGCCTGAAATTGCCCCACTTTTGGTACCTCCCATGTCCATGGCAACCGCCCAGGCCACAGGAGCTGTTACATCCATAAATGCCATACCGACACCTAAATAAATGATTGCCAATAAGTTATCATTCACCAAGGAAGCGGTTATGATACAGATACCGGCCACAAACAAACCCACCATGGGTACAATGCGACGGCCCCATTTTTTACCCCATCGTAAACAAGCCTTATCGCTGATCCAACCCCCTGTAAAACAACCCATTGCAGCTAATAAATAGGGTATTGAGGAAGCCCAAATAAGCTCATTTTTTGGGATAAGTCGCCCTTTTTCCAGGTAGGTATGAAACCAACTTTGAAAAAAGTAGGCGCCAATCGCATAACAAAAGTACATGGCTAGTAAAAACCACAAATTTTTTGACTTAAATCCACTCCAGTACGAGGTTTTAGGTATTTCACCTTGTATTGGTAGGTCGCGGTTATCGATGATGAATTTTAGCTCTTCTTTGGACATATCCTTACAATCTTTCGGATCTTCCTTATGCCAAAATACCCAAAATAGGGTCCAAACGATGCCAACGGCACCCAGGAAGTAAAAGGACATATTCCAGCTATATTTTTGCTGAATTGGAATTACAATAAAAGGGGTTAAAGCCGCCCCTAAACGGGAAGCCCCCCAAATGGTTGCTTGTGCTCGGCCCCGTTCTAAAACTGGAAAATATTTTGCCAATACTATAGAGGTGTTAGGGTAAGCCCCCGCTTCACCCATCCCAAATAGGAAACGAACCAATAGTAACATCATAAATCCATTGGCAAAACCCGTTAAAATGGTGAAAAGTGACCACCACAACACCACCCTAATCAGTATCTTTTTGCCACCAAATTTATCACCTAGCCATCCCGTGGGGATTTCGAATGCCGCATAAGCAATGGTAAACATACCCAAAATCCAACCCCATTGAACAGTGGAAATATTAAGCTCACTCATAATACTACTGCTAGCAGATGACAAAGCAATTCTGTCCAAAAAAGTAATCATGGATAAAATGGACAATACAGTAAGTACTTGGTATCTTTTTTTCATAAGGAGCCTGCGTGTATTGCAATATAATCAATTAGAAACTAACTCCTTGTATCGTATTATAAGAGACATCATGAGATATCTGTTCCATATTAGCAAAAGGGAACAATCAATCTTCCATATGGTTATGTATCATTTATTACCTCGCCTATTTTTGAAAGACGGAAAAAGTTATATTCTGATAACACATTATTAAAAAAAACAGAGTAATTTAATGACTTCAAAATTTATTCATTCATTAAAATTATGCATCCATTGAAAAAGCTATTCTTATCCCTCTTCTTATTTTTGATTTTATCGAACATTGTAATTGCCCAAAAGGACTATTTAGGCAAATGGCTCTCACCTAGTAAAAAAGGGGTGGTGGAAACCTATGTACAAGGAAACAAGTTATTTGGGAAATTAATATGGGTACAAACGGAACGCAAGGATATTTACAATAAAAATGAAAGCTTGAGAAATAGGGAAGTGAAGGGGTTGAATTTGTTTTCTAATTTCACTTGGTCTGATAATCAATACATTGATGGTAAAATATATGATCCAGAAGGAGGTTCTACCTATAGTTGTAAAATGTGGTTAAGCGAGGACAAGCAAACGCTTAATGTGCGTGGGTATATTGGAATATCAATCATTGGACGTACTGAAAAATTTACCAGGTATAATAAGTAGCAAAATGATACCAATGTAAATTTTACTTTACAAAGTATATTAAATTTAACTAATGGTTACCAATAATTAAAACTATCTTTTGATGATGAAAATACAAACTGCCCTTAATCTACCTAGCACTAAAAAGTTGAGCATATTCAAATTTATTTTAGCGCTGAATATTTTATTACTGCTTAGTTTTTTTGCCGCAGCGCAAAAAATTGAAACGGGCAATTTTTTTGTAACGAATTATAGTAGATCGTTTTTAAATACAGTATCGGGTAATTGGGCAATATTACAGGATCCGGATGGTGTAATATATATTGGCAATAATAATGGGATTTTGGTATATGATGGACAAAAAATTAGAAGAGTGTTAGATAAAGAGGGCTTGCCTAAATTGGCTTCAACTAGGGCCTTATCTATGGATAGTAAAAAAACTATTTATACCATCATTGGAAATGAATTTGGTTACATTGAAAAAAATGAATTTGGCGAGAGTATCTTTAAATCTTTATCTGAAAATTTGTCTCAAAAGGATCAAGTAAATTCAACACTATGGGGGGCAGGAATTATTAATGATACTGTTATATTTCAGTCTGAAAAATCTGTGTACTTATATAAATATAAAAAGTTGATTAAAGTCCAGCACTTTAGTGCAATATTGCACACTGCAAAATTTAATAAAAATGGGGCCTTTCTTCGCATTTGGGGGGAAGGACTTTTTAAAATGACAGGCGGGGAGTTTAAATTAATACCATCCACCAAGGATGTTTTTGCACAAAACAGAATCGATGAACAATACGAACTAGACAATGGCGATAATTTATTGGTATCAAGGAATAATGGATTATGGTATTTAAAAAAAGATGGCACGTTGATTAAAGCAAAGTCCGATCAGCTAGATAAATTTGTAAAAGAAAATGAATCATATACTGGCGGAAAAAAGTTAATAAATAATATTATTTCAATTGTTACGCTCAAGGGCGGTTTGCTTTTTATCGATGATCAATTACAAATAAGGTCAATCCTTAACACCTCCAATGGGCTTGATTTTGATTATGTTACTTCCACTATACAGGATCGTGTAGGAGATGTTTGGGCCACTAGTGATAATATTTTTAAAGTAAGTTTTGATACAAGTATGACTTATTTTTCGACAATCAATAAATTACATGGTTCTGTAAATACTATTAAAAGAATAGATGGAAAATTGTATGTAAGAACAAGTAGAGATCTATATGACTTTGTACCTAAGAAAAAATTAGAAGATCAATCTGTTTTTGAAGAAAATAATGTTAATGAATTAGGAGATGAAATTTTAACATTTGATGACCAAGTAATAACCACCAATAATTATACCATTAAAACCACCAAGAATAGGATTACGAAATTACTTAGTCCTATTTATAGATCAAATGGAACAATTCGTTCAAAGTTGAATCCTAGTTTGATCCTCACGGCAAATTCAGCTGTTGGTTTATTGATACATCAATATAAAAATGGCCAATGGAAGCAGGTTGCATTATCCAATAAGAATACAATACCATGTTTTAATTTGGTGGAAGAAGTGCCTGGTACACTTGTCTTACAAACAAGGAATGGCTTGTATAAATATGAGTACAACAATGAAGGACAAGGGAAATATACAAAATTAGAAATGGATACTGCGTTTACTACATTAAAAAGATTAGGTATAAGAACAGTTAATGGCAATATCAATTTATTTACTGATTCTTTAAACCATTTTTATAAACTTGACTTGATTAATAACAAGGTACTTTATACTGGTTTCACTATTGATAGTTTTGTAAATAAAACATATTGGTCTTATACTTACAATACTGATTCAAAGAATGGATGGATGGTTACTGAAAATGGTTTATACAAAACGGTTTTTAATTTTAAAGATGGTTTTACATTCAAACAGTATCCATTTTATAAAGTGGATTTAAGTGAATTAAGCCCAGGACTATATGCAGAAGGATCGGGTGACAATGAGGTATTGTGGATTGGATCTCAGGATGAAAAGTTATACCGTTATTTTCCTGAGTTGGCCATTAAGGAAAAGCATCAAAATTACAAAGCATTAATTAGGGCTATTTATGCCAATGGACAAAAAGCGCCATTAGCATTAGGCAAGTTGCCTTTTAGTAAAAATAATTTAATGTTTGAAGTTGCTTATCCAGTTTTTGGGAATGAATCTAAAACTACTTTTAGTTATTGGTTGGAAGGTCAGGATAAGACCTGGTCTGCATTTATTCCTGATTTCAAAAAAGAATACACCAACTTAAAGGAAGGCAAATACAAATTTCATGTAAGAGCGAAAGATGCCAGTGGCGAAGTTTCGGAGGATGGAATTGTAGAATTTAAAATCAGCCCACCATGGTACCGCACTTTTTGGGCGTATGGATTATATGTAGTGACGCTTGTTTTATGTTTCATACAATTCGGAAAGTACCAGGCTAAAAAATCATTCTTAAAAGCGGAGAATGAACGTAAGAATTCTGAACTAGCCGCTGCGAAGGATTTGCAAAACAGGTTACTGCCCAAAACCTTACCTGTCGTTAAAAATTTAGATATCGCTGGATACTTAAGAACTTCTACCGAAGTAGGTGGAGATTATTATGACTTTTTTGAACAACCGGATGGTTCCTTATATGCAATCTGTGGAGATGCTACAGGACATGGAACGCCTTCAGGTATGTTGGTGTCCATCACCAAAGCAGGAATTATTGGCTTACCTCAAATGAGTCCAAAGGATATGTTGCATGAGTTAAACCGTGTCGTTAAAAAAGTGGACTTAGGTATCTTAAGAATGAGCTTAAATATTGCCTTGGTTAAGGACAATCAAATAACCCTAAGCTCAGCGGGTATGCCACCTTACTTTATATATAGGGCGGCGACCAATACCACCGAGGAAATACAACTATCAGGCGTACCATTGGGTAGCTTTAACGATGTTCATTTTGACCAAACAAGTACTTCATTTAATTCAGGAGATATTTTGGTGATTATTTCGGATGGTTTACCAGAAGCCCCTAACTTAGTGGGAGAATTATTTGATTATAGTAGAGTACAAAATTTAATTGCACAATATGGTAATCATACTGCAGATGAAGTCATTAAGCAATTAATGATAGAAGCAGACAGTTGGTTGGCAGGAAATCATAACCCAGATGACATAACATTAGTAGTCATAAAACATAAATAACCTTTAAATAACAATAAATGAAAAAGCCCTCCGTTGAACTTAGGTTGCCCATACTTCCAAATATGGAGTTGATTGCAACTCAAACAGCCGAAGTAATTGCAAGGCATATGAATCTTACTGAGGATCAAGGTGCCGAAATTAGTATGGCATTGATAGAAGCTTGTATTAATGCATTTGAACATTCAAAAGCAGAAAACAATGTTTTTATTAATTTCTTAATTGAAGATGATTCCTTGGTCATTAAGGTAATTGATCAAGGTATTGGATTTGATAAAACAAAAGTAGAAATTCCTAAAATTGAAAATAAGATTGGGAAAGATGAAAGAAAAAGAGGATGGGGCTTACAGCTTATCCAAGAATTAATGGATTCGGTTGAGTTTGAATCAAATGATGAAGGCACAACCGTTACAATGAAAAAAAATATTAAACACTAAAATTTATTTATGAGCGACTTTATAACAAGTATAAAAGAAAACAATTCCATCGTTATCATCGAAACCAATGGTTATTTAAACAATGTAGGCGGCGAAGCGGTATCAGCGGTTGTTTATGAGAAAATGGCAAAGGGGCAAACTAAATTTTTAATTAATATGGCTGCTACCAAAATCGTTAATAGTATTGGTGTTTCTATTTTAATTGAAATCATTGAAAAATTACAAGAAGTGAATGGTAAAATTGGTTATTATAATCTAGCACCTATTGTTGCAAAGACATTTAATATTATGGGCTTGACAAAATATTCAACTGTTTATGAAACAGAAGAAGCCGCTGTTAATGAATTGTAATGGCTTCTGATTTTAATATTAACGATCTTCAATTAAAGTATCTTGAATTAGAAACTTTATTGGATATTACTAATGAGCTTAACTCATTTGACCAAATTTCTGTGTTACTACAAGAAATTTTAGTAAAGTCATGTGGGGTATTGAACGCTAGTTCTGGATTAATTTTAATTGAGGACGACAATTCAGATGTATTACACATTGGTGCTGATTTTAATATTGACATTTCTGTTTTAAAAGGCCTGATATTCAATAAGCGCAAGGGAATTATTAATGAAATTAATGAATCCAGAAAAGCACGCAATATTAAAATTGAGGATGATTCATTTTTATCTAAAACACAATGCAAGTTCGGATTAATTGCGCCATTTTTAGACAAAAAGAATTTAGTAGGGGTAATTATACTATTTGATAAAGAGTCAAGGCAAGGACTTTCGCCTTTTCATGATTCCGATGCAAATATGTTGTCAGCGATTGCAACACAGGCTAGTGTTGCCTACAATAACATTAAATTGATTGAGAATATTAAGGAGGCCAAAACCTTCAATGACAACGTAATGCAATCTATTGTCACTGGGGTTTTTACCACTAATTTAATGGGTGAAATTAATCATATTAATAGGGCTGCAATTGCAATTATTAATCTTGATAAGGAAAATGTATTAGGTAATCACTATGAATATGTATTTGAATCAAATGAGTTCATTACAGAACTCATCACAAAATGTGAGCTGGAGTCGGTTACCATATCTGAAAGTCAAATTTTATTGGAATGCAATGGCAAGTCCACCACAGTAAATATTTCAGTTTCGCCATTAATGAACGAATCGAATGAACCCATTGGATCGGTGGTTGCCATGGAGGATTTATCAAATTTAGATAAATTGAAATCTACCTTTAAAAAATATGTTTCAAAACAAATAGTTGATCAATTACTCGAAAATGATGAAATGTTGAATTTAGGTGGTCAGGAACAAGAGGCGACCATCTTATTCTCAGATATTAGGGGTTTTACATCCATGTCTGAAACCATGGCACCTAATGAAGTAGTTGAAACGCTAAACGATTATTTTAATTTAATGATTGAAATAATTTTTAAATACAATGGTACTTTAGACAAAATTATAGGTGATGCTTTAATGGTAATATATGGCGCCCCCAATTCAACGGAACAGGACACCGAAAATGCGGTTCTTACTGCGATTGAGATGCAGGAAAAATTAATACAATTTAATCAGGATAGAATTATTAATTTAAAACAACCTATAAAAATAGGCATTGGAATTAATAGAGGAAAAGTTATTAGTGGTAATATAGGGTCCAAGCAACAAATGAACTTTACTGTTATTGGTGATTCTGTAAATTTAGCTTCTCGTTTATGCTCGGTTGCGGCTGCTGATGAAATTATAGTTTCAGATACAGTATGGAAAAATGTTAAGCAGTTAAAATCATTTAAATCAAAAAAACTTACTCCTGTTAAGGTAAAAGGCAAAGTGAAGCCTATTGAAATAAGGGAAATACAGTATAATCGTCCAGAATTTCAATACGACCTTGCGTGCGAAAAAATAGAACAGTTTTTATTGTTAAATTTACCGCAACAGCATACGTATCATACGATAGAACATATAAGAGATGTGGTACTTCAATCAGAGCGTATTGCTAAAAAAGAAAAAATTGATAAATCAGTTATCCAGGATATAAAGCTGGCCGCTTGGTTACATGATGTGGGATATATATGGGAGCCGCAAAGGCATGAAGCTAGGGGTGCCGAATATGCTACTGCTATTTTAAATGAAATGAAATTTCCTAAATCGAAAATAAGTTTAATAACTGGCATGATCATGGCTACCAAAATCCCACAATCTCCTAAAAATCATTATGAACAAATTATTTGTGACGCCGATTTGGATTATTTAGGCCGGGATGATTATGATACCAATAGCAATAATTTACTACAAGAAATAGAATTGGTTAAAAAACTTACACCTAAAGAATGGTTGCAAATTCAAGAAAAGTTTTTAAAAGCACATGTCTATTTTACAACTACGTCTCAGAAATTAAGAAACCAAAATAAAAATACTGTTCTAAACAAAATCCAACAACAATTAAAAAATAAATAGTTATGGCACAAGCAGGACATAGCGCAAACAAAACACATTTTCAATTAGATCGTATTTCATTTTTTACGGATGGTGTTTTTGCCATTGCAATCACATTATTGGTTATTGAATTTAAGGTGCCTGTCATAGAACATCCTACAGATCATTTACTTTGGGATGCACTCAAAGAAATGTCATGGAAATTATTAGGATTTATCATTAGCTTTTGTATTGTTGGTTATTATTGGTCCGTACATCATCGTATTTTCGGCTATGTTGAAAAGTACACATCAAGATTAATTTGGTTAAATTTATTGTTTTTATTTTCGGTTGTTTTATTGCCTTTCACCTCCGGATTACTCGGAGAATATGCTTCTGATACACATTTAATGATACCCTATGGTGTTTATGTAATTAATATATGTTTAACAGCAATCATGAATGCGGTACTATGGTTTTATGTTAGTAACCCCAAGCATGATTTATTAACCCATCAAATTTCGAAAGAAAGAATTTTATTGGGCTTTTATTTCACATTAGTTGTCCCTATTATTTTTATTATTTCTTTATTAGTTACCTATTATAATCCAACCATTGGTCGACTGATACCATTAACTATTCCTTTTGTTTTAAGGTATGGATTAACAGGAATTACGACTCGAGCGATAGCGAAAGAAAAAAATAATTAATGGTAATGATCAAAATTAAATAAAACACTAAATCCCAAAGCAAATGTCAAACCACGAACAGCTGAAATTTATCAGTGCGCATCCTAATTGCGAGGTTAAACAGCACTTATCGAATCAACAAAATGGGTTATTTGCAACGACCCCTTTCTCTAAAGGAGATATCATTATTGATTTTGCGTCATCAAAAATTGTCACCACTCCGAATTATTTAACTGTTCAAATTGGGGAAAACAAACACATACACTTAAGTCCTGAATATCTACAATACATCAATCACTCATGCGAGCCTAATGTATTATTTAATACTGCTAGTATGCAATTAGAGTGCTTAACCAATGTTGCAATAGGAGATGAATTATTCTTTTTTTATCCAGCTACAGAGTGGAAAATGTCACAGGTATTTGATTGCCATTGTGCGAAACCTTCTTGTGTGGGACTAATACAAGGGGCATCCGAGCTATCAGTTGAAGTGTTGCATAAATACCAATTAACTGACTTTATAAAGTCAATGTCACAAAAACATAAGGGGCTGTAAACTTGCTTTAGCATATATTTCTGATTAAATAAAAAACCCGTCCCCCCGAGTACTCGGGGGGACGGGTTTTTAGTGAATGCTAGAACCCAATTTTAAAATGGGATTAAAAATATTTAGTTACTCCTGGTACTGCAATTGGATAAAATCCATCCGCATTTGGTACTATTGGAGGTGCTGCATTAAAGTCATATACTTTTGGATGTATATCAATGCCTGAATTAATCGCTTTATCCCACTCAATCATTTGACCGCTATAAGTTGCCATTCGACCCATGATTGAAGTCATGGTACTTTTAGCGCCATTCTCTGCATCCGCATATTTATATTGCCCTTTTGCAATTGCAGCGAATAATTCATCATGCTCATTTTGATATGGATCTGGTTCTCCTTTTTTAGCAAATTGGAAAAGCACTTTTCCACCATGGTCAACAATTTTTGCTTGACCACAATGTATTTTACCTTTCGTACCCACTAGTAATTCATCTACCTTACTCATGGTACCTGGAATATGTCTACATTGGCTATTTAAAATAGAACCATCCGCATAATGGTATTCAACAAAATGATGATCAAAAATTTCACCATGT
>Ga0209107_10000388_pt1 | contig 26182 bp, 14 predicted proteins | sample LakErihyJuly2011_2_FD_187460 | JGI IMG/M metagenome (GOLD analysis project Ga0209107, IMG submission 187460) | Freshwater microbial communities from dead zone in Lake Erie, Canada - CCB hypolimnion July 2011 (SPAdes) (version 2) | ecosystem: Environmental > Aquatic > Freshwater > Lentic >...
AGTTTTTTACTCCGTATAAAGAAGTGGCATCGCGATTGGTGTTAGCGCCGGCGCCGTAGCCAAGCGTACTTTGTCCGATAATAGCATCTACATCGAATCGACCTGAGACGATATTATTTAATTTAAAGTTAAGTGGTTGTGCGTCGGTGGTACCGAAAAAGTTAGTGCCATCCGTTAAGCCACTATTACCTGATGTACTCCAACCACCTGCTGTTCCAATATTAGCCCAGCTTGCATTCGTGCCATTGGTAATTAAAAATTTTCCTGCATTGCTGCCTTGCGACGGCGCTAATGCATTGAATCCATCATTCGCAGTAATTGCACCGGTGCCTCCTTTGGTAATTCCAATAGCAGTTGCATTCCATGTACCTGTTGCAATTGTACCTAATGTAGTTATTGAACTCTGACCTGCATAAGTTGCAGCAATATCAAAAACATTAGCAGCGACTGAAATTTTATTTGTTACACCTGATAATACTATAGCACCAGTTGCGCCATTCACGGATTGTACATTGGTTGCTGCTGGATAAAATGTTTGCCAGTTGGCTAATGTAGTTGCAGGTAATGCAGTTAATAAGTAGTTTGTTGCATTATCGGTTCTGATTGCAACTGCACCTACTGACAATCCTGTTAATGCTAACATATTTACTTGGCTGTTCACAACATTTACAGATGCAATTGAAAATGCAGGTAATTGTGCAGTAGGAATTTTTCCATCTGATCCTAAACTAGCAACACCACTTGTAGCCCCAATTAAGGAACTATTCATTTTTGTATTTAATGCAGTTTGAGTTAACGCACTAATTGGTTTATTAGCGTCACTCGTATTATCTAAATTATCTAAACTGAAATTTGTTTTAAATCCAGCAACAGTGGAGGTTCCTGTTCCGCCATTAGCTATGGTTACAATGCCAGTTATATTAGTAGCATTTCCAGTCAAGTTTCCTGCAAATGCTCCGTTAGCATCACGCTTAACAATACTATTTGCTAAATTCGAATTCGTTGCATTATTGGCTAAGCTTACGCCTGCTACAATTTCATCTTTAGTTTTCCCACCAACGGTAATTACGGTAGGGCTAGCAGCAGTTCCCCCTAAATCACCTGCTAATAAAATTTTACCTTTAGTTGTGGTGGTAGCATCTGTAACTGAATTGGTAATAGATCCAGAAGCATCGGCTAAAGCATTGGCAATATATTCGGTGGTAGCTAGTTTTGTACTATTGTCATTGAGTGCTTGTGTTACAGCAACAGCACCCGTTGGTAAAACTGGAAGTCCTGTAAAAGTGGGAGAATTTAAATTTGCTTTTAAATCCAGTGCAGTTTGCTGAGCTGTACTTACTGGCTTACTTGCATCACTGGTATTATCGATTAATCCGATACCTAAATTTGTTCTTGCATTGGTACTTGTTGATCCTCCTGTTCCACCATTTACAACTGCTACAATCCCAGATACATTAGTTGCATTTCCAGTGACTGTTCCTGTTAAATTACCTGTAATATTACCCGTAACATTACCCGTAACATCTCCAGTTAAATTTGAAGTAATAGCATTTGCACTAAAATTTCCGCTAGCATCTCTTTTTACAAAGGCACTAGCTAAATTAGTAGAAGTTCCATTTCCAAATGCAACCACTGTAGCAGCGATACTATCTTTAGATTTTCCACCAACACTCAATACTATCGGCACAGATCCTGTTCCCCCTAAATCGCCTGCTAATAAAATTTTACCTTTAGTTGTGGTGGTAGCATCTGCAACTGAATTGGTAATAGAGCCTGAAGCATCGGCTAAGGCATTAGCGACATACTCTGTAGTGGCTAGCTTTGTTGAATTGTCATTTAATACTTGTGTTATTCCGTTTGTAGTACTTGGCAATGTTACATTTCCGGTAAAAGTAGGCGCTACTAAATTGGCTTTTAAATTTAATGCAGTTTGCTGTGCTGTACTTACTGGCTTACTTGCATCACTGGTGTTGTCTATATTGGACAAGCCTAAATTTGATCTTGCACTTGAGGCTAAATTTGCACCTGTACCCCCATTTGCAATAGCTACAACCCCAGAAACATTCGTCGCATTTCCTGTAACTGTTCCCAATAAATTACCAGTGATATTTCCTGTAAGATTACCCGTTACATTACCAGTGATATTTCCTTTAAAAGTATTTGCTGTTATTGTGCTTCCAGAAAAATCGCCAATAGGACTTCTCCGAACCATGTAATTCACAATATTGGTTGGTGTTGCTGCATTCATCATATTTAATGCACTCGCCAAACTATCTTTATGGACCCCTGCGATTGATAATACAATGGGCGCGCTTGCAGTTCCGCCTAAATCACCAGCTAGCTGAATTTTTCCTTTAACAGCAGTTGTTGCATCTAGGATACTGCCAGTATAAGTTGTACTTGACCCTGCTGCTGCATTATTTTCAACATATTTTTTTACTGCATACTGGGTGGGGTATAATATATTACTTGCTGAAGTGCCGCCAAGGGAGGTGTCAGAAGATTTATTTGATACTGCTTCTTTTGAGATAAGTTCTGAAAGGTAACTTGCTAGCATAGTGCTAGTATCTGCAATATTTAATTTTAAATTTATTCTGTTAGAAATCGCTGCAGTGTCTTTTGTAATTCGTCTGCTAAGCATGGTTGCAGTATCGGAAATATTTAGTTTGTAATTTATTCTGTTAGATAATGCTGCAGTATCTCTAGTAAAACGAGCGTTTAGCATTGCAGTTGTATCGGCGAAATTTAATTTTGTTGAAATTCTACTAGATAATAAAAGGGTATCCCTCGCAAATCGATTGCTTAGCATTGCGCTTGTATCTGCTGATCCAATTTTTAAATTTATTCTGTTGGATAATGCAAGGGTATCTTTACCAATGCGATTATTGAGCATGTATGCAGTATCGGATAAATTTAATTTTGTGTTTAATTGAGATGTTAAATTATTATTTCTTACATATGGATAAAGCATATTGCTGGTATCACTTATATTAACTTTTAAGGCAAGATTAGTGGTGTTGGTGGTATTTAATTGATTGAGTGACCATCTGCTAACTAAACTGGAATTACTATTACTGGTATCTGCGCTTAACACTCCAGTCCCTGAATTATATTGCAATGGTGTGTTGACACTTATAGAAGCCCTTGCTCTAGTGTTGGTATAAAACAAATTACCAACTTCGCTTAAATCTCCTGTATTAATATTTAATGTTCCAGTTTTACCATTGACACTTTGTACGGGTGATCCAGGTGTTAACATCTCAATCCAATCACCTACTAATCCACCATAGTCGGTACTTAAAACAAATGTTTTACTTAAATCTGTTCTTACGCATACGGTGCCTTTGGAGGATATCTCACCAATAGCAACCATTTCTGCATTACTGCTTGCTGTTGAAACAGAAGTAAAGGATAATGAGGGGAGTAAATAACTTGGAATTTTAGTATTAGCATCTAGCCCTGCAATTCCGTTAGGGCTATTTAAAGCGCTGATATCTACTTTATTGATTAATGCATTCGTGGTGAGTAATGAAATTGGTTTGTTTGCGTCGGATGTGTTATCTATATTTCCTAAATCTAGTGAGGATTTATTAATTACCACGTCTCCGGTTAAAGTATTCACTGAAGTAACTGATAAGGTCGGTATATTAGGTTTATTGATTAAATCATTATAATTACCAGTAGCTGCAACCGAGCTTAAATTATCTTTTATTGCATAGCTCTGCAACATTCTAGCGCTATCGGAAATTTTTACGCGTTCATTAATTCTATTGGATAAAGTAATGGTGTCATCCTTGAGTTTTTGAATTTGTGTTGCAGTTGCAAATAAGCTGATACTATCAGCGTAGTTTACTCTTGCGTTTATGCGATCACTGAGGGTGGAAGTATCAGCTTTAGATAGTTTCGCATTAACTAAGCTACTTAGGTTTGTTGCATCTGCAATGGTAAACTTTGATTCTATTCTAGCATTCATTGCATTGGTATCAGGCAAGCTTGTTTTGAGGTTGTATAAAGTAACATATGCTGTTGCACTATCTGCAATACTTATTCTCTCATTAATTCGATTAGAAAGCCAACTGGTATCTCTTTTAATTCGATTACTTAGCATACTGCTAGTATCTGATAAGTTTAATTTTCCATCTACGCGGGTACTAAGTGTGTTTGCTGCACTTAAATTATATTTTAAATCTAATGCTGTTTGCTGAGCGGTACTGATGGGTTTTTCTAAATCACTTGTATTATCAACATTGCCTAATCCCACTTTGGAAGCACTAATGCCTGAAGCCACTTTTACATCCGTGATGGCACCTGTTGCAATTTTCGAATTGGTAATTGCACTATTAACGACAATAGGAGCATCTGCGGTTCCTCCTAAATCGCCCGTTAATTTCATAATACCTTTTGTAACAGCATCTGCATCTACTACTGTTGTAACGCCTCCGCCGCCACCGCCTACAGCAATACTGCTATCTACATATACTTTTACTGCTTTTGTAGTTGGAAATTTTATATCAGAACTGCCATCAGCGTTGATATCCAATGATTTATTTTCAGCATTTTCCTTCAAATTTATTCGAGTGGACAAAGCTGCAGTATCTCTACTAAATCTGCTTGAAAGCATATTGGAGGTGTCAGTCAAATTTAATTTTGAATTTAAACTTGTATTGACATCAATTGTTTTAGCATAATTGGCAAGCATAGTGGAAGAATCGGAAATATTTATTTTGCCATTTATTGAAGTTGCTAACGCGCTTCCGCTAGACGCGTCATATTTTAAATTTATTGCTGCTTGTGTTAATGTGCTAATGGGTTTATCTAAATCACTTGTATTATCAACATTACCTAATCCTACTTTGGAGGCGCTAATACCGGTTGCAATTTTACTATTTGTAATTGCTGCGTCTGAAATTTTATTAGTTGTGATAGCGCCAGCAGCAACTAAAGGAATATCAGATGTTCCGCTTAAATCACCTGCTAATTTTATTTTTCCTTTAGTAGTTGCATCTGCATCAGCAACACCACTTGATGTTATTCCGTCAACGTAAGTTTTCATTGCTTTTACCGATGGGTATTTACTTTCGGATAAAGCATCTGCCAAAATATCATTTGATTTATTTAGTTCATTTTCTTTTAAATTTATTCTTTTGGATAAATATGAAGTATCGCGTTTTATACGGTCACTTAACATAGTAGAGGTATCAGTAATATTAAGTTTATTTATTAAGCTTGTGTTAATGTCTGATGTGTTTGCTTTTAATGCTAAAGCTGTTGTGGTTGCGTATATACTTAAGTCCTGATCTCCGGTGTTTGTTCCAGAAATAGCACCAAGTTTTGTTTTTTCAATTGTAGTAAAATCATTGCTTGATAATGCTTTTCCAGTCACTTTATCTACTTTGGTTGCAATGCTCGCATTAATAGGTGTAAGATCAATTGTTTTTGCAGCTAATTGCGTTGGAGTAACATACTTTGATGTACTATCAGCTAAATTAACCTTAGTGATTAAAGTACTATCAACGTCCACTTTATTTGCTTTTAGTGAAATTGCATTTGTAATAGGTGTAAGATCAATTGTTTTTGCAGCTAATTGCGTTGGAGTAACATACTTTGATGTACTATCAGCTAAATTAACTTTAGTGATTAAAGTACTATCAATGTCCACTTTATTCGCTTTTAATGAAATTGCATTTGTAATAGGAGTTAGATCAATTGTTTTTGCAGCTAATTGCGTTGGAGTAACATACTTTGATGTACTATCAGCTAAATTAACTTTAGTGATTAAAGTACTATCAACGTCCAATTTATTCGCTTTTAGTGAAATTGCATTTGTAATAGGAGTTAGATCAAATGTTTTTGCAGCTAATTGTGTTGGAGTAACATATTTTGTAGTACTATCTGCTACATTTACTTTGCTACTCAATGCGGTATTTATCGAACCCGCGGTTAATGAAGTAATATTTGAAGCAATAATTTCATTTACTATTTTTTTATAGGGTGCTAACATTGCAGCGGTGTCTGTACTTCCTATTTTTGTATTTACTGTATTCTCTATTGTTTTTACTGCTATCATTTTTGCGTAAATTGCCAACATGCTTGTTGTATCCGCAATACTTAATTTATCATTTAATCCTGCAGCACTTCCTGCATATAAGGCATAAGGCACTGTTCCAAAAGGCGTAGTGCCAAGATCAATCCATTCTTTGGAATGGGGGCTCTTGGTGTTATTGCAATTTTCAAACTCAAATAATAAGGCCCCATTGCCCAATCAATATTTGTTAGATTTGCGGCTGAGCCACCTGATCTTTTCCCATTACCAAGGCTGATATTAAATACACCTGTTTCGTCAGTAGTAGCTTCGTGCTGTTCAATTAATACTTTTGTTCCCGTGGCAGTATATTGAATGATGCTTGATTCAATATAAATTTTACGATCCTTTGCGGGATTGGAAAAATTATCTCTAGCTACTGCTTGAAAGAAGATACCATTTGCTGTAGTTTGTGCAAATATCTTATTTGATATTAATGTGCTCAATACAAAAAAGATACCAAAGGCGGCGGTTAATTTAAGTTGTTTACTCATAAATTATAATTCTAAATAATTGGGAAATATATTTTTAATTGGCTTTAATAAATTTTAAAGCGTCAACATAATTTTGGGATTCTATTTTTAATACGTAGGAGCCTGATCCTAGTGCGCTAACATCCAGATTGATTCCTTGAAATAAATTATAACCGGATTCTTTTCTTGTGGAAAGTAAAATGCCATCGGTTGTCCAAACAGATAAGTTAAAAGTTTCAGCTAAGGGAGGTGTATTGGTGAACTTAACTCTAGTGGTGATGTTTACCGGATTGGGATAAAGTTTGATGCCTAAGCTATTAATTTTTAAAGTGACTTCGCAGTTTATTGCAAACTGACCACTGCCTCTAACACCATTTAAAACAGCCACGCCGTTTTGAACATTTAAACAAGTGGCGATGCTATTAAATTGTATAGCCATGCCTGTATTGGAAGCGCCTGGAATACTGCCCATGCTACTCATCATAAAATTAGCAGATGATTGTGCTTCTAGCTTTATGGGCATCATGGCAAGGACAATCAAATTTGCAATAACTATATTTTGGAGAAAGTGTTTCAACATTTTCGGGGATTATCTTTTACTTGTGTAATACAGTTGCGTTGTTTTGCCACTAAGGGTATAGGATAATATTAAATTGCTCGCACCTACGGAAACAATAGTATAGATGTATTCAATAGGGTTACCATTACTAGTTTTGGCTTGCACATGAATTTGAAGTTGGCCACTTACTTTTTCAATACTATAAGTGCCATTTAGTCCATCAGAGTCCTGCGTCTCACCATTTTTTAAAAAATTAATGTAGTAGGTGGCTTGACCAACATAAGTTTTGGTTAGCGTACTTGTTTGGCTGTAATCCAAAAACCAAGCTTTGTCCTGAATCATTTTTTGTGCAAGGTTTGTTTCTGCTAATGTTGTATCCTTGGAGCATGAACCAATGAATGTGGTGGCTGCAAGTAAACTATATAATAAATATTTTTTCATTTTGTGTTTCTTTTTTAGGATGTTTTTAACTTTTAAAATAAATCACTGGCCTTAATCATCATACCCAATTCAAAGCAGTTGACATTGGTTTTGATCGGTGATTTGGTAAAGGAGGTAAGTCCTTGTTTGTAATGCAAAAACAGGGTGTAAAAGTTTTTATTTTCAAACTCTAGTCCAACATCGCCTCTTATTAAAAACCTTGCGTAGTTATTGTTAACTAAGTTATCAGCACTTTGTCCTGATAAACGCGTATCCAAACTAGGACCAAGAACAAAGTAAAATTTGAATTTACTCGTATCGCTGATTGCTAATAGCTTTTTATAATGCATCGCCATACTCAGATTTAAAAACTGATCATCGGCCTTAAAGTTGGAAAAACTTCCTAAAAAGGGACTCAAGCTTTTTGCATCCTTGTAGTTATTAGCAGTAGCTATTTTATTTAAACTCATCTGAAAGGAGTAGTTGCGTTTATCTTTATATAAACCATCTACTCTAAAACCTGCGAAATAACCTGGCTTATAGCCACTCGTTGTATTATCTGAAATATTATAGTTAAAATTTGAATTAAACTTGGCAGCAGTAATCGCCTGGCTAGTGAAATTCATCCCGGCTAATAAGTAAGTACTATTGTCTGTAAAATTGACAAAGGTTTTATTCCAGGAAGCCTTGAAACTCTTTTTGAACTTTTGGGTAGCTTGGGCACCTGGTTGTTTTAAATACAACTTATCCTGTTGTTTTTGAGATAGCTTTTGATCGGTAATATTGGTTTGACCAAATGCAATATTTTGGACCTGAATGGTCAAAAATAATAGGGCTACAATGAGCTTTGAACGTGGATGCATTAACAGGTTGATTTAGCATGTAGTATTGCAGTAAATATACCTTTTTTACACCTATTTTAAAATAGGGCAAATGCCTCATTTCTATTAGCAAAAACTAATCTTACTCACTTTTAACGTATTAAATAACATCTAAATACTTGAATTGTAGGGTATTGTATATTTTTTTATGAATTTGGCTCCTTCAAATGCGTAAGTGCCCATTTAAGTAGGCTATTGTTGTCGTTTGGAATATTTAGCTTTTTAATGATATTATAACGATGATTACGCACTGTTTTATCAGATATAAATAGGAGTGCTCCAATTTCTTTGCTCTTTTTTTGTTTTGAGATTAGGTCAATTATTTTATACTCAGTTAAGCTTAACCCGCTTAACAAATCTTCTTTTGAATATTTCTTGTCAATATAGTTAAATGCCATGTCAACACTTACTTTAATTTGTTCTTCATTCCATGGCTTTACAATATAATTTAGTGGATTGGTGGCAGAAACGTCGTCCATCATTTGTTGACTACTAAATGCAGTCACATAGATGATCTCTAGTTTTGGTAATATAATATAAACATCTTTAACAAAATCGATGCCTGTCAATCCATTACCAAGTTTGATATCGCAAATCGCAAGATGTGGCTTAAATTTTTTTGCTTGTAGCAAGGCATTTTCATAATTATGCACAAGGATGGTGTTATAGCCAAATGCAGTAAGTACTTCTTGCAAGTCAATGCCTACAATAATATCATCTTCAAGAATTAATATTTTATTATCTTTCATACTATTATTTATGGTTTTACAAAACTGAATTTAATTTTATGCGTTACACCTTTATCGCTTTTGATTTCATGTACGGCTTCTAACTGTGTACTCATGATATTAATTAATTTTAATCCTAAACTACCTTCTTTTACATTTTCTTTAATAAATCCAGGGCCGTTATCTTTTATAATTATATCAATGATGCCGTCGACAGATTTAATGCTAATTTTTATCAATAAAACTTTATTGGTATTCAATTCGAATTTGAATGTATTTGAAAGAATCTCATTGATAATTAGTCCTAAATAAATGACCCTTTCTGTTTCTAATTCTATTTCTTCATCAATATCGTAGCTGATTTCAACATTGCCCTCTTTTTTGTAAATTGTTATTAAGTAGGCAGAAAGTGTTTTGACGTATTCAAATACATTAATATACTCATAATTGTCAGAATTATATAAGAATTCATGAACAAGGGACATCGTGTGGATTCGGTTTTGAACTGCAACTAAGTTTTCTTTATTATCTATATTTTCTATCCTTCTTTTTTGAAGATTTAAAAGACTATAGATGAGTTGTAGATTATTCTTAACTCTATGATGTAACTCTTTTAGCAAAAATTCATTTTTGCTAGTTTGTTTATTTACAGTAATGATATTAGTAGAAAGCGCTTCGTTTTTTAAATTTATAATATTTTTAGCTTTCAAATTTTCTATAAAAAAGTATATTAATAAAAACAAACTAATTATAATAACAGTTATTAGTATAGATAGCTGTAGTATTCTTGTATTGGCATTTTCATTTACACTTATTACTTTTAATAAATTTGAATTTTTCAATTTCAATTCGTTTCTACGATTATCTAATTCAAATTTTGTGAGAATTAGTATTGATTGATTCTTTTCAATCTTGCTATTGATGCTATCATTTATTTCGTTGTATTTTTTTGAATAGAATAACGCGCTATCGTATTTTTGTGTGATTTCAAAAAAAGCAGATTTCGATTTAATTAGTTTATACCTTATATTTTTAAACTCCGTTTTCTGTGTAAGGATTGCTGCACTATCAATCAGCTTCTTTACCAAGGTTATTTTTCCGACATTTAGGTAACAAATACTTAAATCAACTAATTTATCGGCTTTATTTCCGATATTTTCATTGCTATATGCTATATCCTTTAAAAGTAATGGGATGGCTTCCTCGTATTTTTTTATAGCCATTTTATATCGAGCAATCATCCCTAAAAAATAACCTTTATAGTAGAACAGATCATTATTTCTGTATAATTTTAAATCTTTATTCCGCTCAATAATTATATCAGCCTCCGCTAATCCTATTTTAGCAATCGCTAATAGACTATCGAATTCAGATAAATTTGAATATAAATTACCTAAATTTAGATAATATTCAAGTCGGCTTAAACTATACAATGATGGAATTGGCTCAAAATCTAGAAAATCTTTTTTTGCAGCTTCATACAATCTACAATCATTATAAATTTCCCAAAAATTATTAATAAGTCCAATATCAATCCTTTCCTGTCTAATCAAAATGGCTTCTCTTATGTCAATATAAACACGATATTCTTCCTCTAATTTTATAAGTAATCTTGCTTTATTTTTTAATGATAATTTTTCTTTGCTTAAGTAACATTTTTTTATAATTGGAAGTGCGATTTCAAATTTACCTTGGTCATGATAAATTGATCCTAATGCCAATGAAATTCTTAATTGTACATCATCGTTATATTGCACTAATTTTTTAAATGCTGTCTCAAATATCCGTTCCCAATTTTGAACAGTTTTATATTCGTATCTGTTTTTTACATTTTCCCATTTTTGTAAATAATATATTATTTCATTTTCTTCTTTTTCATTTTTTTTCGCTTCTTGACAAGTAGCTGCCATTGCATTAGCAATCAATAAAAAGAGAAGGATGTATTTTAATATTTTCATTCTAAAAGATAGCGGTGATAGTACAGACTATATAGGTATTGTTTTTTTTCTCAAATTTTACAGGGAAAGCTAAATTATACCTTTTCCCTCATTGGCCTATTTTATTAAGTTTTAAATTAGTTATTTGAGGCATCTGCCCTATATCTTGGTATATGAGGCATTAGCCCTATAGGTTTAATTGTTTTAAAGTTGTTTTTTTACCCATTACCAATTTATACTAATGCTTTTTACAAACCTCACCCACTATAAGAATTTCAAAACAGTTGCATTTGTATTTTTATTTATTTCTTTTTCATTCTTTTCCCAAGCGCAGATTAGTCAAAATGGGATATATTTTCAAGCAATTGCTAAGGATAGCTATGACCATCCTGCAAATCAAAGAACTATTTATATACAATCAAGTATAATTCAATCATCGATTACAGGACCAAAAGTGCTTATTGAAGAGTTCGAAACCATAACAGATCAGGCAGGTATTTTTACTATAGCCATTGGGAATGGTATTAGGAAAGGAGGGGTGGTTAATACATTATCACAAATAGATTGGGCGAATGGCCCTTTTTTTTTAAATCTTAAGATTGATATTTCTCCGATTGCACCTACTACTTCCTGGGACCATTCCAAAGAATGGATTGATTTAGGTACAACTTCCTTTGGCACAGTTCCTTATGCATTATATGCTGGAACAGCTGCAGGATTAAGTGATAAATTAAGTATTACGGATACAACTAGTATGCTTTCATTTTATGCAAAGATGTCGACTGTAAAAACAATAGAGAACAAAGTAAATTCCAAAATAGCTAGTACAGATACCGCTGCAATGCTAGCCCCCTATAAAAAAATAGTAAATGAAATTATAGCTTCAAATATTACTACATTAACCGCGGCTTCAATAAATACCGCATTGAGTAGCAAAGTAAATGTAGCAGATAGTACTACAAAATATATTACTCCTACACAATTAGCTGCAAAAACATTTGATCTAACTCCTATTACAAATATAATTTCACTAAAAGCGAATAAAGTTGACATTGATAGTACTTTAATCACTAAAGTTAATTTAGCTGATAGTACATCAAAGTATGTTACTCCAACACAATTAGCTGCAAAAACAATTGATCTAACTCCTATTACAAATGCAATTTCACTAAAAGCGAATAAAGTAGAGGTTGATAGTATTTTAATATCTAAAGTTAATTTAGCTGATAGTACTACAAAATATATTACCCCAACGCAGTTAGCTGCTAAAACTGTTGACCTAGCTCCAATAAATGCTATTATCGCAACTAAATTAAACTTAGCTGATAGTACATCAAAGTATGTTACTCCAACGCAATTAGCTGCAAAAACAGTTGATCTTACTCCTATTAATGCGAGCATTGCAGCCAAAGTAGATAAAGTGACTGGAAAAGCATTATCAAGCAATGATTTTACAACAATCGAAAAAACGAAACTAGGTACAATCTCTGGAATAAATACTGGAGATCAGGACTTAAGCGCGTTTGCTACTACATCAGCATTAGCACTAAAAGTGAGCACTTCAGACATAAACACAAGCTTAATAAAAAAATTAAATATTTCTGATACTTCGGCGATGTTAAGCGATCGAATAAAACGTGATACTAGTTTTTTATCCAATAGAGTTAATTTAAAGGAAAATGAACTAAATAAATCAAATGATATTGTAGCAGATGCTTTATCTGAATCCAAATATCCTTCTGTTAAAGCAGTTAAATCCTATGTAGACGGCACCAATTTGGTTGGTGTTGCCGATGCAGATCCTACCACTAAAGGAAAAATAAAATTAGCCGGTGATTTAGGGGGTACTGCTGATGCACCAATAATTAGTAACGACGCCATTACCACCAATAAAGTTTTAGATGCGGCCATTACTAATGCCAAAATTGCCTCGGGTATAAATGCATCAAAAGTGGGATTAGGTAATGTTACTAACCATGCACAATTATATAATTTAAATGGACTTACGACACAATTACAAAACTTTGCTACACCTGGTATCGCAGGATTATTACCTAATTGGACTTCCGTTGGCTCAGATCATGTTATAAATATTCCCATGGCCAATGCAAGTTCAGTGACTGCAGGATTAATTAGTAAATCAGACTATGATCATTTTAATACAGCATATGCAACAAGCATAAACGCTTTAACAACCAATAGTAATAATGGTACTGCAATATTAACTGGGCAGTCTTTAAATATACCCAACTATAGTATTGTAGGTTTATCAGGTGCAATAAACCCTAATTATATTTTAGCTGGACCAAGTTCGGGTGTTGCAGGTACTGTTCAATATAGGGTATTGGTTGCAGCAGATATTCCAGATAATACATCAAATACTTCGGGTAATGCAAGTACAGCTTCCAAATTACAAAGTCCTGCATCTATCAATAATATTGCATTTGATGGAAGTGCAAATATTAATATCAAAGCTAGCACCACAAATAAATTATTGTTTAGTGTTTCGGGTGACGGCGCCAATACAACAGACTTTTTTGATGGAGCCTCAAATAAAACGATATCCTATAACACAATGGGTGCTTCTCCGCTAGCTGGGTCATCGAATATCACAACTTTAGGTACCATTTCCTCCGGTATTTGGAATGGAACAGTTGTTGGAGCATCAGTTGGAGGAGCAGGGAATGTGAATGGTTTATTAAAAGCAAATGGTATTGGAGTAGTGAGTGCCGCATCTTCGCTTACAGATTATCAAATCCCATTAAGTTTTATTGCACCTTTAATTAATGTATCGAGTTCTATTTCCATCAATCAAGCAAATACAAATACGGCAGGGTATATTTCAAGTGTTGATTGGAATATTTTTAATAACAAAATTAGTGCTAGTGAAAAAGCAATTGCCAATGGCATTGCTACTTTAAATGCATTAGGTAAAATTCCTACAGCACAAATCCCAGCGATTTCTTTTTCCAGTGGGTATGTAGTTAACTCGCAAACAGAAATGCTTGCACTTTCAGCAGCAGTTTTGGGAAGCATTGCAATTAGAACAGATAATAGTAAAAACTATGTATTAAGTACTTCTGATCCTTCTGTATTAGCCAACTGGTTGGAATTATTAATGCCGGCTTCGGTATCCTCTGTGAATGGATATACAACAGGATCCATTGTTTTAACATCATCCGATATTAATGAAGGAACAAATTTGTATTTTAGTAATGCAAGAGCGAAAGCTGCAGTGGACGGTTTTTTAGCGGGAGATGCACCATTATCCTATACTGCTAGTACTGGTAAGATGATGATCACACAGGCTACGACCAATGCAAATGGGTATTTATCTTTTACAGATTGGAATACGTTTAACAATAAGATGAGTACTTTGGGCACACAGTCTGCTAATACAATTTATGCAGCACCCAATGGTATTGGCGGTGCACCTATTTTTAGAACCTTAGTAGCTGCAGATATTCCAACACTTAATCAAAATACAACAGGTAATGCAGCTACTTCAACTGCATTATTTAATACTAAATTGATCAATGGTATAGGATTCAATGGAACTGCAGATATTACTATTCCAGCTAATACAAATAATGCCATTACATTTAATAATAGTGGTACTGGTGCAGCTACTTTATCAAGTTTTAATGGCGCCAGTCCAATGACCATTTCTTATAATAGTATTGGGGCTTCGCCAATGGCTGGATCTGTGAGCCTTACTTTATTGGGAACCATCACTGCTGGCGCATGGAATGCAAATATTATAGGTTCCAATTATGGAGGCGCTGGAGCCAATAACGGAATATTAAAAGCCAATGGCTCAGGAATAGTTGCTGCTGCAATAGCTGGGACTGATTATGAATCACCTTTAAGTTTCACTGCACCACTTAGTAAAACATCCAATACGATTTCCATTCAAACGGCTACCAGTAGTAATACTGGAGCACTCTCTTCCAGTGATTGGCAGTTATTCAATAATAAGCAAGCTACGCTGGTGGCTGGAACGGGCGTGACGTTTAGCGGTGGAAATACTTTAAGTATTGGTCAAGCAGTTGCTACAATTAGTTCGCCTAGTTTTACAGGTATTAGTTTAACAGGATTAAATGTAAGTGGTATAGTCACCAATAATGCTTCCGGAGTTTTATCAACAGTCAGTACTACAGGTACGGGCTTAGTGGTGAAAGAAAACACACCCACATTAATTACACCTAATATTGGCGCAGCTAATGCTACTTCAATCATTGCCACGGGAGATATTACGGCCAAACGATTTAAACTAACTATGCCAAATGCAACAACTGCTTCAACAACAACTGCGCTTGATTTAAGTACAGGTAATGTTTTCACCATTAGTTTAAGTTTAAATGTCACAACCTTAAATTTAACCAACCCGGCGGTAGGAACTTACTTAATTAAATTTGTACAAGATGCAACGGGGTCAAGGGATGTTACCTTTCCTACTTCTTGGAAATGGGCAGGAGGGGTTATTCCCAATTTAACCAATACCCCCAATAAGTTGGATATCGTAACCTTAATATATGATGGCAATTATTATTATACAACTATTGTTCAAAATTTTTAAATGAAAAAAGAAGTATTTCTATTTTTGGTTTTTTTTATTATTTCTTTTTCTTTAAACGCACAAGTAATGCCACAGGGATTTTTAGTGGGGCCATCTGGTATGATTGGGTCCCAATTATGGATGTCCAAAAATTTAGATGTTACTACTTTTAATGATGGCACGGCTATTCCAAATTTTACATCAGCCACTGGGTGGAGAAATTTAACGACTGCTGCCATGTGTAGTTATAATTTCAATCCTGCGAATGATGCTGTATATGGTAAATTATATAATTGGTATGCTATTGTTGACAGCAGAGGGGTTTGTCCTGTTAATTGGCATGTCCCTTCAAGTTCGGAATTTACTACTTTAAATAGTTTTATTGGATCTGATGGTGGGTCACTTAAGGAAGCAGGACTCACCCATTGGAATTCCCCAAACACCGGCGCTACTAATAAATATAATTTTACAGCATTGGCCACTGGCTATATGGGAACCTTAAGTCCAAGTGGATTAGGGAATGTAACGTATTTTTGGACAATGACATCGAATGCAACTGATAATACAAGGGCTTATACAAGAGCCCTCAGTAAAGACAATGCATTATTTGTTGAATCAAATTTAAATGATAAAATTGGAGGATTTTCAGTGCGTTGTATACACGATTAATTAAAATAAATACTATTTGCTTATTACTTCAAAGTATTTTTTAATACTATAAACTTACCATCAATTTTACTTTCATCGTACTCCAATCCAAGAATTTTAGCAATTAACGGGTAGATATGAATATTTTCAAAACCGGCAATAACTTTTCCTTTTTTAAAGGCAGGACCCCATGCCATAAAACTTGCGCGCATATCCACTAAATGATTATCAAATCCATGTTTGCCTTTGGTTGTTTTAGATGGAGAAAGATTAAATATTTTAGGTACATGCGGTATTAATAATAAATCACCTAAGCGATTATTCCAGTCATCTGATTTTTTATAATGCCAATAATCAGGTGTTTCATCTAATTTATAAACAGTGATGCTGGTATCTTTTTTTAATTCATTATAAGTAGGTTCAACTTTTGAAGCATCCTTTGCATACAAATGTAATTGTGCATCTCCCCATGGCACTTTAAAGTAAGCGGTGTCCACTGCTTTTGGTAAACCCAAGGTATTTACATTGTCTACTGTCGTCATCCCATGATCAGATACAAATATATAACTGATTGGAAGGTTTAGAGGCGCAAGTGCTAATTGTAAAGCATTAATACTACTATCCACAAATTGAACAGATTTTTTAACTCTCGGATCTTCAGGTCCAAAGTCATGTGCATCATGATCTACATCGGGAAAATAAAAGGTAATTAAGTGCGGACGATTTTCTTCAGGAAGCATTAGCCAATCTTTAACCGTTTTTATCCTAGTTTCAATAGGTATTTTTTCACTATAATTATAATAATAGGTTGGTCGAACGCCTTGTATAGCTGCTTCAGAGGCAACCCAGTAAAAACTAGCTGTGATCATTTTTTGTTTTTCAGCTAATACCCATAATGGTGTACCGCCATACCATTTTCCGTCGGCCACCATTTTTTTATTTCCCATATTGTAAAAAGCACCTGTAGGAACATCGATATAACTATTATCCACCAATCCATGATGGGAAGGGTATAAGCCAGTAACAATACTATAATGATTTGGGAATGTAACTGATGGGTAGGAGGGAGTCATGAATTTTGCACGAATTCCATTATTAGACAAATTTTGTAAATTTTTGGCCTCATATTTTTCTGTGAAATCAGCCCTAAAACCATCAGCTGATATTAAAATAATATAGGGCTTCACTTGTTGTGCGGGACTATTTTTTCGGCCAGGAATAATTTGCTGTGTTAGATCAATTATATTTTTTTCAGCAACAGTATAATTGTGGTTATTCACTTTTGAAGTATCCTGCGCTGTTAATTGCCCAACAATACTAAGACCGATAAAGAAGCTAAATACTTTGTATTTCATAGGGAGTAACTTTAAAAAGGCTTTTTAAATAATTTTTTTCTGATGAGTATACTTATTGCCACACTTAACAATGCTGCAATAATTCCTCCAGCGATATCCAATGGAAAATGTTGCCCAAGATAAATTCTGGAATAGCTACAAATTATTGCGTATAAACCAGCACCCAGTAAAACTTTTTTATTTGGGAAAAAATATACACTTACTAAAAATAAAGTGAAAGCGGTAGCGGTATGCCCTGAAGGAAAACTATTAAAAGAATGCACCTCAACACCAGCCACTGTATGAATTTTTGATAGGTCAATACCACTTGCAATAGGCCGATTTATATTGGGCCAAATTAATTGCTTAGGTATTTGCGTAAGGAGGGTTGAAAAAATAAAATTTATAACAAGGAATAGTAGGTCTTTTTTATAAACACCCACTATTATTATCAAATAGGGAATCAAAATCCACCCGTCTGCCAAATGAGTAAAATAGGAAAAAAAGATATCTGCAGATGCCCCAAGATTAGTGTTAAACCATAAAAATACGACATCCCTTCCGAAAATATAGCTAAGTATAAACAACACAATAGCAATCAACAAGGCCAAGGTCTGGGCCAGTTTGTAGCTAAGATTTAAGGGCATTTTTGTGCTATTTAAAATAGACATGGTTTTAATAGGCTTATTTCTCCAAAATTACTAAATGTTTGTGCTCATGAGTCAACTATTTATTTGATGGGTTGTTATAACTTTACCAAATCTCATGAATAAACAAAAAGAATACATATCGGTCATTGGTGCTCGGGAGCATAATTTGAAAAATTTTGATATTGTCATCCCTAAAAATGAATTAGTGGTTTTTACTGGTGTGAGTGGTAGCGGAAAATCATCGCTCGCTTTTGACACTCTTTATAACGAGGGGCAGCGACGTTATATGGAAAGCTTTAGTGCATATGCGAGGCAGTTTATGGGGGATATGGAAAGGCCTGATGTGGATCAAATTACCGGCTTGTCGCCAGTGATTGCTATCGAGCAAAAAACAACCAATAAAAACCCCAGGTCAACAGTTGGAACTGTTACAGAATTATATGACTTTTTACGCTTGTTATACGCAAGAATAGGGAAGGCCTATAGTTATAATACCGGAAAGCCCATGGTTCAATTTTCCGAAGCCGAAATCATTCAAAATATTACCTCACAGTTTAAGGATAAAAAAATTAATTTATTAGCCCCAGTGGTACGCGGTCGTAAGGGTCATTATCGGGAATTATTTGAGGAAATTAGAAAAAAGGGATTTGTTAAAGCAAGGGTAGATGGTGAGATTGTTGAATTAAGACCCAAGTATCAGGTGGACCGATATAAAATACATGATATTGAAGTAGTAGTAGATCGTATTCCAGTGAATGATGCTATGAAAATTAGACTCGGTGAAAGTGTTTCCCAATGTTTAAAAATGGGAAAGGATTTATTATTCGTTTTAGAAGAAGGAAAAACAAAAGTGGTTCAATATTCAAAACAATTGATGTGTGAATCTACTGGGCTTAGTTATGAGGAACCTTCGCCGAATAGTTTTTCGTTTAACTCCCCTTATGGAGCTTGTCCAAATTGTAAAGGGCTAGGAAATGTGTATGCTATAAATATGGATTTACTTATTCCAGATAAATCATTTAGTATTAAGGAAGGGGGTGTTTCGCCGTTGGGAGAAGAAAGAGAAGCCAGCGTTTATAATCAAGTAAAACAGTTTGCAAGAAAACATAAAATTAATTTAGATAAAGCAATCAATGAGTTAAGTAAGGAGCAATTAGATTTGATTTTATTTGGAGATAAAAATATTCCATCCAACTTAGACTTGGATTTGAATGATGAAAATATACCGGACACCTATACTGGAAGTTATGAAGGTATTGTGCCTATGTTGAAAAGATGGTTTACTTCCTCACAAAGTACCGATGTATTAAAAGCATGGGTGGAGCAGTTTATGGAATTAAATACTTGCCCAACCTGCGAAGGTGCAAGATTAAGAAAAGAAAGTTTGTGGTTTAAGGTGAATGAAAAAAACATTGCATTTTTAAATGACATGCATCTAGATGATTTGCAGGAATGGTTTAAAAAGCTGCCAGCAAAATTGGATAAAAAGGACACACAAATTGCAAGTGGGATATTAAAAGAAATAGATGATCGTATTTCCTTTTTAATGAATGTGGGATTGTCCTATTTGTCCTTAAGTCGACCTTCCAAATCATTGAGTGGCGGTGAATCGCAACGTATCCGATTGGCAACACAAATTGGATCTCAATTACAAGGGATCACGTATATATTAGACGAGCCTTCTATTGGACTTCATCAAAGAGATAACCAAAGATTAATTACTGCATTAAAGCAATTACGAGATATTGGTAACACAGTTTTGGTAGTAGAACATGATAAGGATATCATGATGGCTGCAGATTACTTAGTGGATATTGGTCCAAAGGCTGGAATTCATGGTGGTCATATTGTAGCACAAGGAACACCGCAGGAAATTATCAAATTAAAATCTGATACAGCACTTTATCTAGCAGGTAAAAAGAAAATTGAGATACCGGCAGAACGCAGAAAGGGGAATGGACAAAGCATAAGTATCAAAGGAGCTACTGGTAATACTTTACAAAAAGTAAACTGTGATTTTCCGTTAGGTACTTTTACCGTGGTGACAGGAGTGAGTGGAAGTGGAAAGTCCACATTGATTAATGAGACTTTGTATCCGATTTTATCACAGTACTGTTATCATAGTAAAACTAAGCCTATGCCTTATGTAAAAGTGGCAGGCATAGAAAATATTGATAAAGTGATCGAGATTGATCAATCACCTATTGGTCGAACACCTCGAAGTAATCCTGCAACCTATTGTGGTTTTTTTACTGATATTAGAACCTTGTTTGCATCTGTACCTGAAGCAAAAATTAGGGGCTATCAAGCGGGTCGTTTTTCATTTAATGTTAAAAATGGACGTTGCGAAGTTTGTGAAGGAGGCGGGATGCGTGTCATTGAAATGAATTTCTTACCAGATGTATATGTGCATTGTGAAAAATGTGGCGGTAAAAGATATAACAGAGAAACATTGGAAATTAGATATAAGGGAAAATCCATCAGCGATGTATTAAACATGACGGTGGAAGAAGCCTGTGAATTTTTTCAAGCAGTACCCTTTATTTATCGCAAATTAAAAGTGTTGTTGGAAGTGGGATTAGGATATATTACCCTAGGACAATCAGCGGTTACCTTAAGTGGTGGTGAGGCGCAGCGCGTTAAATTGGCAACAGAATTAGGAAAGAAGGATACGGGTAAAACATTTTATATTTTGGACGAACCCACTACGGGCTTGCATTTTCAGGATATACAATTATTGATTGGCGTATTGAATAGGTTAGTAGATAGAGGTAATACCGTTTTAGTCATTGAACACAATATGGATGTAATTAAAGTAGCCGATCATATTATAGACCTAGGTCCCGAAGGTGGAAGTGGCGGCGGGCTGATTCAGTTTGCTGGCACCCCTGAAGAAATGATTAAAAAATCAAAAACGCATACCGCTAAATATTTAACTTTAGAGATGAAATAGGCGAGTAGATAATTTTTGTAACAAATTTCATTCTTAATCCTTCTATTCAATAAATAATAAAACTCGCTTTTGAAAACTACTATATTATATCGTTCATTTTTATTGATTATCGCTATTCTGTTTCATTCAGTAGTATTAAAGGCGGGTACTTTACAAGGTACTATAAAGGATATGAAAGGGAAGGAGATACCATTCGCGTCAATTAGTATCAAAAAATCAACAAAGGGCACTACTGCAAATAGTAAGGGGCAGTATAGTTTGCAATTAACAAAAGGGGAATATAGTATTGTATGCCAAAATATTGGATTTAAAACCAATGAGAAAAAAATAAAAATCGAAGACATTACCACTACTTTAAATTTTGTTTTAGAGGAGCAGGAGTATGAATTGAAGGAAGTGGTTGTTTCTAATAAAGCGGAGGACCCTGCCTATGAAATTATCAGAAATGCGATTAAACAAAGGCCTATTTATTTAAAGGAGTTCAATAATTTTAAATGTCAAGTGTATTTAAAAGGACAAATACAATTAAGGGATTATCCCAATAAGTTTTTTGGGGACACTGTCGATTTTGAGGACGGAGACACTAGTAAAGCAAAGCTGCTCTACTTGTCAGAGACCTTTGCCGATTATTCCATTAAAGACAATCAAAAAAAGGTAGAAATCACCTCCACCAAAGTAAGTGGTCGTAGTAATGGCTTTGGATTTGGGAATCCATCTATTATATCATTTTATGAAAACAATATTGTAGTGAGTAATGCCTTTAATCCGCGTGGGTTTATTTCACCCATCGCTGATAATGCACTTAATTATTATAAGTATAAATATGTAGGGTCGTTTTACGAAAATGGCCTTGAAATTTGTAGAATTAAAGTGACACCAAAGCGAAAGCAGGAGCCTTTATTTACAGGATTCATTACCATTATTGATGGCCGCTGGTGCATTCATAGTGTTCAGTTGAATTTGTTAAAGGAACAGCAATTACAATTAGTAGATACGGTGAGCTATGAGCAAATATATACACCTATTAATAATCAATGGGTAGTAAAGCAACAAGTGAGTAATATTGCTGGTAGTTTTTTGGGTTTCAAATTTTACGGTAGCTTTTTGCAGGTGTATAATCAATATGAAATTAATAAAAATTTTGGTCCAAAGTATTTCAGTAACATTGTCATCAAGTACCTAGATAGTTCTAATAAAAAGTCATTGCAATTTTGGGATAGTGCGCGACCTGTTGCCTTGCTACCTAGTGAGGCCTTAGATTTTATTAAAAAAGACAGCTTGGAAAAATTACGATCTACGCCTGCTTACATGGATAGCGTGGATAAGGTCAGGAATAAACCAAAGTTTTTTAATGTGTTTATTAGAGGCTATAACTATAGTATACAAACTAAAAAAACCTTCCTACGATTTGATCCTTTACTCACCACCTTTCCTACTTACTTTAATCCTGCAGAGGGAAGGGTGATGAATTTTAGGATGTCCTATTCAAAACAATACAAAAGGTATAATAACCTGCAAATTAATCCAGCATTAAGGTATGGATTAAGTAAGCAAAAGTTATATGGGGAAGTAATTACCAACTATACATTCCCTACAAAATCAAGGTCGGCTATGAATTTGGGTTTTGGAAATAACGTTTTTCAGTTTAATAACAATAATCCTATTACAGAATTAGCCAATTCAGTTGGCGGGTACATTTGGGGTCGAAATGATATGAAAACTTATTCCGCCTCATTTTTTAAAATGGGATATGGCCGAAATTTTGGACAAGGGGTCAATGCATCTGTGAATTTGCAATATCAAAATCGGAAACCAATGGATAATGTAGTTGAAATGCTCAGGGGGAAAACATTTGACCCTAATTATCCTACTACTTTAATGAACGCTAATTTAATACCGCATAAATCAATGGTGGTTAGTTTTAATCTTACCTGGAGGCCATTTTCCAAATACCTTGAACTACCAGAGCGTATGATTAATTTGGGCTCGAAATATCCTACACTTAATTTTAATATAGCGAGTGGATTAAAATCAATAGCTGGAAGCGATGTTGATTTTGTGAAGTGGCGCGTAACTGCCTCGCAAAATTTGAATTTAAAATTGTATGGTAAGCTAGATGCTAAAGTTATTATAGGCGGCTTCTCCAATGCAAATAAAGTGTTCACGCCTGATTATCAACATTATTTAGGTAATGAAATTGCTGTGAATTATAATTATATGAATGGATTTCAGTTATTGCCTTATTATACTTTTAGTAATACAGCATCCCTTTATACCGAATCTCATTTTGAATATCATTTGAACGGTTTTATCTCCAATAAAATACCAGTATTTAAAAAATTAAATTGGTTTTTTGTACTTGGAGCAAACACATTGAATGTAAATGGGAAGCCTAATTATTTTGAAACTTTCGTTTCAGTTGAAAAAATAATTAAATTGATTCGTGTTGATTTTGTAAATGGCTATTTACAAAATGGATCCAAAACACAAGGTATTAAATTTTCGTATAAATTATTTTAGCGACGAATCATTGGGATATGGTCTATTTCATCCTCCAGATAAATTTCACCCGCCTGTTCAAAACCTTGTTCGTTGTAAAACTTTTTTAAATAGAGTTGCGCGCCAATTTTGATAGGGCCTTTTCCAAAAAGTTGTTCGCATTGTTCAATGGAATATTGCATTAACTTTTTCCCAATACCCATGCCTCTGTACTTTGCGGCATTTGCTACACGGCCAATACTCTGATAGCCCATATAAACAATGTCTTTGTCAAATAATCGGGTAGTGGCAATTAGTTCACCATTAATATAGCCAAGTACATGGTAAGCTTTTTGGTCATTGTTGTCCGCATCTAAGAATATGCAATGCTGCTCTACTACAAATACATCACTTCTCAATCTTAACATTTCATATACTTCTGCTACAGAAAGTGCTGAAAAATGTTTGGTGACCCAAGTGGTATTATTAAGTTGACTCATAAAACAAATGTAATTAAAAATTGATTACGGTATATTGACTAGTACCCATATTTTCCCTTCCATCTTTCACTCAAAAACTTTTTTATTTCTTGTTCTCTTGTATTTTTTTGAGGCTGATATAAGGCGGTGTTTTTAATATTGTCAGGCAAGTATTCTTGCTCAAGGAAGTTATTTTCACCCAAATGTGAATATTGGTAATTTTTACCATAGGATAAGTCCTTCATTAATTTAGTAGGGGCATTTCTTAAATGTAAGGGTACCGGTAAGTTCCCGGTTTTGTCCACGAGTGCAAGTCCATGATTAATGGCTTCGTAGGATGCATTGCTTTTTGGGGAGCTGGCTAAATATATGGCACATTGTGACAGAATAATTCTGCTTTCTGGATAACCGATTTTAGTTACTGCATCAAAACAAGCATTGGCTAGTAAAAAAGCGTTAGGATTCGCATTGCCAATATCCTCACTTGAAAAAATCAACATACGACGGGCGATGAATTTTACATCCTCGCCACCAGCAATCATTCTAGATAGCCAATACACTGCAGCGTTAGGATCCGAACCACGCATGCTTTTAATAAATGCAGAAACAATATCATAATGCTGTTCGCCATTTTTATCATACAATGCGATATTAGTTTGCGCAACTTCCATCACCCAGTCATTGGTCAATACCAAAGGCGCCCCTGATTTTTCTATATCAATTAATGCTTCCACGGATAACTCTAGTAAGTTTAATAATTTTCGTCCATCACCACCTGATAATTGAAACAAGGCCTCTGTTTCTTTAATTTCAATCGTTTGCCCTTGAAACATTTCATCCTTTTCAATCGCTTGATGAATTAATTTATGTAATGCTTTCTCATCCAATGCTTTTAATATAAATACTTGACATCTGCTTAGTAAGGCACTATTTACTTCAAAACTAGGATTTTCGGTGGTGGCGCCAATTAAAGTGATGATGCCTTTTTCTACCGCACCCAAAAGTGCATCCTGTTGGCCTTTATTAAATCGGTGAATCTCATCTATAAATAAGATAGCACCTGGTTTTGATTTTGCTTCTTCAATAACTTCTCTTAATTCTTTTACACCACTACTAATGGCACTTAGCTGATAATAAGCGCTATTAAATGTGGTAGATATAATATTAGCTAAAGTTGTTTTACCTACTCCCGGTGGTCCCCATAATATCATGGAGGGTACCTTGCCTTTTGTAATTGCTTTTTGCAATACGCTGTCCGGACTGGATAGATGTTCTTGTCCAACCAAATCAGTAAGTGTTTTAGGACGTAATCTTTCAGCTAAAGGGATGGCATTGTTCATTTGTATAAAGGTATAAAATTAGCGACATAATATTTGGCGCGCGTGTCTCCTTTATTGGAGGGTAAAATTAAGTTAGAGAGATAATACAGAAATAGCTTTACAAGTTCAGGGCTTGATTGTAAATTACTATTCAAACAAATACGCATAGCGCTTAACCAATCTAAGGGTGGTTCTTATATGCACTATTCCAATAATCCCTGTAATCAATAAAAACACCGATACCCCTTTCAAAATTGAAAGTATCATTTTACCAGTAATTTCAGCAGGGAATCCAGCTTGTTGTTCTAAAAATTCGTTCACGAAACCGCTTAAAACTTCATTCGATGAAATAAGTATACTTATAGAATTAATAAAAAATAAACTACATAAAAATAAACTTACGTAGGCATTTACTTTAATCCAATCCTTTGTTTTTTTTGTTTGGATTTGTTCCCGTTCCACACCATTTTTTAAAAATTTAAAACTAGTATAGGTGTATATAACCAAACAAGCGACTATAAATACCATAATTAGTGCACTTGGATTTGCTAATGAAGTAGCTAAAATGATGATATCTAAAAATGCAAAAAATAAAGCTATTGGAATTAAGCAATAGGAGAGTACTGTGTACAATTTCATTTCATTCGACATGAGGACTGATGCGTTTAATTTCAATAATTTAT
>Ga0209107_10000389_pt1 | contig 26125 bp, 36 predicted proteins | sample LakErihyJuly2011_2_FD_187460 | JGI IMG/M metagenome (GOLD analysis project Ga0209107, IMG submission 187460) | Freshwater microbial communities from dead zone in Lake Erie, Canada - CCB hypolimnion July 2011 (SPAdes) (version 2) | ecosystem: Environmental > Aquatic > Freshwater > Lentic >...
AGATATCTTCACCAGTAAATTGCTTATTAGCACCTACCTCTGTAAAGAATGGAACTCCAGGTAGTGCTTTCTTAATCCTAGTTATTACATTGCGGTGCATTAGGCAAAAGCCCATTCCTGCCGCACTTACCTTCATAAAGGTATCTTTAGGTAGAGGGTCTAAACGCCTAATACCTATACCAAACTCTGCCTCAGCAAACTCATATACTGTAGCAAGTGGCTTCATTAATGGTTGCTCTGGTTCATTACTTGTAAAGTAAACTCCAGTTAATAGTGGTATCTCTTGCGCATCTCTGCGCTTCCACAGTTTAAGAAACTTCTCTGGCGTAATCATTATGTCTGAATCTAGCCATAGTAGCCAATCAGACTTATTGTTATCATACCAACGATTAACTAACATCTCTCGCTGTTGTGCTATCTGATTACCGTGTGCTCTTAGTGAACCACAGAATTCTACTCCTGAGTTTATAATGGTGTCTACGACACCTTCCATAAACTTGCCATCTACGTTGCCGTTATCACACCAAGCAACTGCTAATCTTTCTTTCTTAGTCTTAGTCCCCTTAGACATTACTTCTTCCCCTTGTTCCTAGCGGATATTGCTGCTGCTTTACGTTTAGCATCAGCCTTTGAACTAGCACCCCAGGCTTGCAGGGATAATAGTAATCTTGTTGGTTCACCATTAGGCTTACGTTCTGGTCCTGGCATACCGCCCATACGGGCTAAGAATGAGGCTCTACGGGGGTTATCCCCTGCTTTTACTGGTGCCTTGAGGGTTCCACCCTTATAGGATGCTCTACCCTTTGCATTTAGGCCACCCTTAGGGTTCTTGCCTTCTTTACGTGTCCACGCTGCGGTCATTATTTGCCCCTATACTTTGCTGTTTTCTTTGCTATGTTCTTAGGTTGTTTAACGAATTGTTTACCTTTGGCATTACCAGCAGCCTTGGCTTTATTAGTTGCTGCCTTCTCTGCAGGACTTAAAGAATCCCACGCTGCAGTAGGTAGATATCTCTTCTTACCTTTAGATGGTTTACCATCAGATGTTTTCCATTTTTCGGCAGACCACTTCTTAAGTGACTGTTGAGATTTAGCAAGTGCCATTACTTGTAACCTCCGCCTGCTTTCTTATATTGAACTGCAAGTAGTTGTGCTTTACGGGCAGACCATTCTCCTGGGTCTCCACCCTTAGAGCCAGCCTTAATCTTTTTAAACAAGGATGCTCTCATACCAGGTTTGGTATAGTTGCCAGCCTCATTAACTTTAGACTTTGCCTTTTTCATTTAATCCCCTTAATTATATCCCCAGTCTTAGGGTCTCTTTGAACTTTGACAGTTCCATCCTTACGCAAGGTAAGGATGAGACCATCCCTCATAATAGATTTATTAAATCTATCGTGACGTACAAATTGACCTGATGACATTTGATTTATTTGCCTGTATTTTTAAATGCAGTCATAAATTTAGCACCAACACTACCAGGTTTAAATCCAGCAACATTTTTTGATTTTGGTTTTGCCTTAGTAGAACTTTGACCTGTTTGGTAGGTAAAGTTTGATTTAGGTTTTGCACTCATAACGCTACTCTTACCCATACCAACTGGTCCAGGTGAAGCCTTTGGTGTATAAACAGCATTCTGGTAGCGAGTCTCTCCATATAGGCGACGAACACCTTCACCAAATGAAGCAACGGCTCCGGAATAAGTTGAACCCCTATTACCTGCAGCAATCTCTAAAGATTTTTTCATACCCAATTTTTTAATTTGGTTGATTTCAGATTGAGATACTTTAATACTTCTATCTGGGTTTTTAGGGAGCACTGGCTTTGGTTTTGATTTAACAGGTTTAGCATTCTGGCGTAATCTTGCTTCGCTAGATGAATCAGTAGAAGGTCTACCTGCTCTACTTAAACCTTTTTTCTCGTCATACTCTCTATCTTTTGACATTACTTCTTCTTTCCCATTTTCTTCATTGTTGACTTACCCATAACCATTTTCTTACCAGTCTTCTTGGCTGCTTTCTTAGCCATAGCCATACCTTTTGGACCGTATGAGTATTCTTTCATTCCTACTTTTGGCATTATATTCCTGCTTCCTTTAGTTCTTTCATTACGTGGGCGGTTTTTTTGTCTAACTTCTTTGCTTGTACCATTGTGTTACCATCATACGCTGCACCTAATTTTTCAGATGCATCGTGTGCTGCTTCTATCTGTTTTCTATTTGTACCATTAGGTTGGATACCTTGTGCTCTAGCACTTCTATATGCTTCAAGTTCAGAGTTCCATTTCTTCTGGGTAGTGCCACTTGCTATTACATCGCCCCTGGCATCACCAGTTGCTAACTGTAAATTTTTGGCCTTACAACCAAAGCACTCATCACCACAATTACTATGGTCTACTTCTTCAGGTTCTGTATGTGGGAATGGTACTAAAGAAGTTTCATCACATCCGCTACATCCATAAAGGGCTGCTTTGTAATTCATCTTCTCATCAAAACCAAATTCTAAAACTTTACTACAGTGTTCGTGTCCCATATTTCCTTATTCTACCGTGAAGTTAGCCGAAGTAATACCTATACTTGCTGCAATCATTGCAGTTCTAATAGCCTCACTTATACCAGTATGTTCTCCACCACCAATGTAGTAAGCGGTATAGCCTGCTAAGTCACTATCTAGTGGGTACTGTGTTAGTGAGTATGTACCGCTCTGATTAATAACTGTATAACTTTTAGTGCGTTGTTTAAAGTGTGAGTGTAAACGGTGCCCACCTATTTGCCCCTGTTCTAGGGTTGGTGTTCTAAATAAATATGTTGCCATTAGGCTCCTTAATGAACTTACTCCGTAGCAGGAATATTTCTACTCCTGCTACAGCGTCAGTCAATTACGCTACTGATGAACCGTTTAGGATTCGATACAGGGCTGCTTCGCGATAACGCTTGAAGCCAAGTACGCCGTACCAACCCATAGGTCGGAAACGCATCAATTGGTCAATAACTGGACCGATAACAATATGTGGCTCTTCAGCAACGGCCTCAGCCAATGCTTCTTTTCCACAAAGAATTGTACGGTATACCTTGGCGCTTGAAGCACCGTCAGTATCATTGAACATACGAGCAGACTCTACAAAGTAGGCTCCTTCGTATGAACCGATTTCTCCAGCCCAAATGTTGTCATTTGAGTTGTACTCGTGAGGCAAACGCCATCCACCAGCACCAGTCTCAGCACGAAGGTCGTGTGAGATTTCTGGGTGAATACCACACCAGTACATTGAACCCTTGCGAGGTACTGATAAACCAGAACGTAACTTAGCAACAGCCTTACGGATGTTAGCAGAAGTAATTGTATCTGTAGCAGCGATTGTTACAGTGTTAGTACGTGTACCACCGTAGATGATATTAGTACCACCACGAAGTTCAGTCTGTGCAACTGTATCAATTGAGCCTGCAAGGTTGAAAGCGATAATGTTAGCGATTGCAGGGTCTACATCAGCAAGGCTGAATAGTTCCAACGCACGTGTAACAAGTACAGAGTTACCATACTCAGCAAGAGTAATAGTAACTGATGTAGGAGCAGCGATTGCTACAGAATCTTTCTCTGTAGATTCTGTCAGAGCAGTTGTTGACTCTGATAGGTCTGCGTATAATTGTAGAATTACGGTTGAGCCAGGATTTGCCAATTTAGCAGGGCGCTTGTCGGCGACACTACGAATAAGGGGTTCTGAACGCAACGCGAAGTCTAATAGACGGTCGTAGGCTTTTTGGACTACACCGGCTGCACCAGCGGTACCGGCAAGGTTGCCAGTTGACGAGGTATATAGATTAGCCATTGTTCACCTCCAGGGGTGATTAAGAATTACTATGGATATTAATTGCCTTGAATTATTGAAGTAAGTTCATCTGCGGTAGCCGCATTCATAACTCTATTCATTAAATCTTGGGCTTTGTCAGGGGTCGTACCAAGTTGAGTAACTACATCCTGTTGCCTTAAGGCTGCACGATTTAGTTCCTGTTCCTCAGTTGCCGCTGGCTCTTTGGTTAATCCAAACAAATCGCCATTTTCGTCAAGCCAGGTATTAACTGACTCTTCACTAATGTCTTCTAAGTCTTTAAGGATTAATCTTTGTGCCTTTGGATTGACACCCTTCTTGTCTAGGACCTCTTTGACTACACGCTCACGCTGCGACTTGGATAATCCCTCAAGTTGCTCAGTAAGTTCCTTAATACGCTTTTCATCGTTACGCTTGGCTTTCCGCAATTTTTTAAGTAAATCGCTTCCGTCCATCTGTGTCTCGTTGTCGGTATCTTGGTCGTCTTCGTCTTCATCCCAGTAGTTGTTGCTCATAGCAACCCACCCTTCTATTCGTTTAGTTTAGTCGCAAGCCACAGGTTCCAATCGGGGAATCGGTCTGGCTCTTGCTACCAGTCTTTTACGCTGTGTGGGCTGGTAGGTCACACAGGATTCTATTTAGTACTGTCCCGCTGAGGAGTTTAGAGAAGTCTTAGTTATTCCAAGTTTTCCACTTCCAGAAAATTGTGCTTTTTCAGCAGAAACAAGTTTTTCTCTTTTACGCTTTGCTGATGCTAGTTGTTGAAATACTTCTTCTTCTCCTGTTTGTTGGTTATAACCATCCATTACGTTTCCGTATATGTCACTAAGTTTATTAGCAGTTGGTAATATATCTGCAATTGCTGAGTAACCTTCTTTTGCTTTTTCTTGAGTAATACCAGTTGTTGCTAAGTATTCAGCATAACCTACTCCAGGAGCACTCAAACCTTGTCTAGATGCCGCGTTACCAATTTCTGCAGCAGTAATACGTTTTTCAATTTCTGATGTTTGACCACTAGGGTCTAAAGCATATGCAATTAAATCAGTATTATTAAGACCATAATAATTTCTAAGTGTTGTAGAAACGCCTGGGTCAGCATTCATAATTCGTTGCGATGCCATTTGAACTCTATTATTTAATTCTGTTGATGACATATCGTTGGCAATGAATTGACTAACATATTCATCGGTATCAAACACCTTTAAACCATACGCTCTTAAAACTTGGCGATAAGAATCCTCAACACCAAGGTAATCCCTAGGTGATAGAACTGCTAATCCTTTTCCTATTCTAGTCTGATTAGCCTTAAATCTTTCTTTGTATGCTTCTGTTTCCTGCAAAGCAAATGTAATGGTTGCTTCGCTAGCACCTTCTAAAACTAATTTTCTAACTACTTCAACTAAACTTCCTAAACCATATTCAGTATATCTTTGTGCTAAAACATCAAAAGCATTTTTACGTTCTGCAGCAGCAGCCTGTGTTTCCGCAAGTGTTGCTACTTCTTCTGGAGTTTGTGTTGGGGCTGTATAAGTTGGAGCACCCTCACCATAAGAACTAATATTAGTGCCCCCAGTGTCTGGTATATCTGGGTCAACTGGTGGCTCTACTGGCTCTACTGGCTCTACTGGCTTTACTGGTTCCGTTGGCTTTACTGTTGGATTTGCCTTAAAGTAAGCATCTGCTTGTGCTTGCATTCTTTCGGCTGTAATTTTTGTTTGATAGGCTTGTTGATTTGGTGTTAAAGGTACTTTAAAATCTTTAGCAATTGCTGCTGAACTATAAATTTTTTGAGGGTTTATTGCACCCGCAGGTATAGAAGTTCCCTTGTTTGATTGAGAAACGGTAGGTTGAACAAGTTTTGTACCTGAGGCTGCCTGTCCGCCACCTTTAGGTAATGCTCCTGTTGGTTTTTTAACTGCCATTATGCCATTAATCCAAATTCTTCTAAGGGTCTCATACCGATTGTATCTACCAATTGAAGTGCTTTTTTAGTAAACGGAAAATCTGTAGTATTTCTAATAGTTCTTTCAACAAGCCATTGTGGCATTATAGCAAACGCATTAGTTTCAGGGTCTTTATAGCCCATAATTTGTTTGTACACAGGATGTTTCATTGCCATATCTTCATCTATTTCTAAGTCTTCTGAAATGGTTCGTATAACATTTGTATTTAAAGTTTGTAAAGATTTGCCGCTCATTATGCCATCTGCATATGCAGGATACGCACTGGCAGATAATTTTTTAATTTCTTCTTGAACGTCAGTAATTGTGGTTGTTCCTAAAAATAAATCTCTGCTTTTTTGAGTCCAGTATTTGTCGCCGTATAGACTACCAACACCCATCTCTGCAGCAAAGAATTTTAATGAGTTTGTATCTCCAAGAATTTCTCCACCATAACCTGTGACTTTGCTAGAGTTTATAACTGCTTGGTCTACTTGGTCGTCATTTAGACCCCTAGCGTAAGCATCCTCCATTATTTTATCAAATGTAGCGGTGTCGACTCTAATGCCAGATTCTACAAGCCTTTTACGAGCAGCAAGTTTATATTTGACTACACTATCAACGTATACTTGTGGTTGTTCAAGTTTTAACTTTTCACGTGTTTTTACAGTTGAACCTGTATTGCGGTAATATTCGGTTTTAAATAATTCTTCTAACGCTGCACCAATATTGTCTGCTTTAAATAATTCATATACTTTGCGCAGTTCTGGGTGCGCTGCTAGTAATGCTTCGCTAATACCGTATGCTGCTGCTGTTTCTACACCTGTTGATGTACTAGGCACTCAACTCACCTCCACCCATATTTTGAGTCAAAAAGTTATTAAACCCAATTCTTTTTGCTCTGTCAAAGTCTTCCGGATTTTCGGTCTCAAGTTTTTTGTCAATAGAGGTTGTCATTTTATTCTGCGAGAAGTCTGATTCTACTGTAGTCACATTTTCTAATTTTCCAGTTTTAGGATTTTTAACTTTTTTAGTTGTAGTCAATGTTCCTTTTTCAATAGAGTCTTTAAAATCTGCAATGTGTCTTGCTTTTTCCTCTGCTGTTGCTTTACGAAGATATTTTGTTTGATATGATTTATCAATAATCTCACCAAGAACAAGTGGGTCTTGTTTAGTAATAGTTCTAGATGGAAGGTTTTCTTCTCCAGAACTGCCTAAAGGTATGTACATTTTTTTTAGTTCGCTTATAAGATTAAAACCAGTGCCGCCAGCAATTACTGCATTAGTGGCAGTTTGTATTAACTCAGGTTCTGTTTTAAATAAATTTTGAATGCTTCCTCGATTTTCTTTAACCGAGTAACCCATTTTTTTAAGCAATTTACCTAGTTCTGTTAATTGACCAGGACTTAAATTGTTTAAAATAGACACATTAGCCGGAGCAGCAACTGAACCAGCAGTTCCAATTTGAACTGATTGACCAACTGAGGCTAATCTTTTATTAATTTCTTGTATAAATATAAGGTCTTTTGTAGGCGCAGCGATGTTAGGTGAAATCTGAGTACCTGGTTTGTAACCTCCAGTACCTACTACATGATTTGGTTGATGCGGCACAATTTACTCCCTAACATATTTGAAATCATCATTATCAAAATACCTGTCATAAAACTTACCAAAATTAATATCATTACTTCTTAAGTTTAAAACATAATCATCAACTTCGTTACGTATATCATATGCTCTATCTGAAGTAAGTGAAATCCCACCACGACTATCTAATTTATCTTTTATGTAGAATCTAAAGTTTAGATAATCAATAATGCTATGCCATCTTGCTTGTTTTGATAAATCAGCCCAAAGTTTTTCGTTATTTGCAGCAATGGTTAAATTATCTACAACATTTTTAAGACTTGCATTGGTGTCTCTATCTTGTTTTTCTTCCCACCAAATTTGATTGTCTGTTTTCATCTTCTCTATAAATGATTTTTTATATGAGTCTAGGACGGATTTTCCGTAACCACTTGTTGGGCTATATGGAGGATTGTTCTGTAATAGCATCCCTGAGACTACTTCTTTAAGTTGAGTCCAGTTATTCCAACCTTCGTTAACTAATGAAGAGCGAGCATTCTCTAAAGCGGTTTGGCTGCCAGTCCATAAATCCTTAGTCCCAGGTATGGTATTAGTTTGTAACCATGCTTGAGCAGAACTTGAGAACGCATAATTCTCATCATTAAAAACAGCACCTAAGGTTCTTAAATCTTTGTCAGTACCCATTGCTATAACCATCTCAGTAACAATGTCTGAATTCTTTTTAACTAATTCTTGAGATGTTTTATCTGGATAGATACCTGATGTTGCATCGGTTAATTTGTCGACTATCATAAAATAATCTGGATAGTCTTCTAAGAATTTTTGAGTTCCTTCTGGTCCACCTAGATTTTCTTGATACATTCTAAGTTTATCAGAATAAACCTGCAATGGTGAAACGTATCTAGGTTGTTGAGGCAATAAGCCTGAACCAAGGAATCTAATCCAAGCCATATACTTGGCTTCTTTTCCAGATTCTTTTTGTATTATAGCAAAATCTTTTTCGTTTACAAAACGGTCATTATCTTGTTTGAATTCAAATATCTTGTTTTCCATTATCATGGCGGTATCTTTATTTAATTGTTCAGAATTACCTTTAAACCATGCTGACCATGCTTGACCTAATCTTCTTACTGTTGTTGGTTCAAGGACAGCAAGAGAATTCTTTTGAACTCCAAATGGAAGGATAGCATTTTGCATCCATTCTTCTAGTTCAATATTGGTTTCTTTAAGAAGTTGATTTGTAACGGCTGCTACATAAGGACTTGTAGAAAATATATTTCCACCTGTTGGATTAAATGGATTAAACCAATCGGTAGACAATCTTGCTTTAATGTTATCTCCAAGAAATGGCAAAGTTACTTCTACATACTCTTGACCATTAGGGTCAACTTGAACTTCATTCAGTCTTGAGGGAATAGACCTCATCTGCATGGTCTTTAAAATAAATTCTGGATTCTCAGATATCAATCTGCCATAAACTTTGTATTGTTCTACTATTGCAGGAAAAAATGCAATAAGGTAATTCATGGCTTCAGGATAGTTTGAATCTCTACTAAAAGCGTTTAATTTGCCTCTAAGTTCTTTTAAGGCATATGAATGTGCATTAGCGTGATATGCTTCCATGTTTAATTTACTTGGAATTATACCCTGAGCATTTGCTACCGCAACCATGCTTTGTAATTTTTGTTGGTAAGATACGGCATAGTATGGGTTATAGGCTAATTTAGCAGGTGCCCAAGTAGATAAAGAACTTACCCAATTTTTCATTACGCTATTAACTTTTAACAACCCTGAACTTTGACCTAATAAATCTAGAGCCATATCGGTAACTATTTCAGGACGTACTTCAACATTAGGATACATTTTTTCTAATGTAAGGGCATTAACCTTACCTTCAACAACAAGTTTTTGTAACGCTATGTCTTTTCCAGTAAATTGGTTAACTGCGGTTGCTATTCTATCGTAAACTGTTTCAACATCAACAGAACGAGGGCTACGACCTAGGCTGGGCATAAAACCAAAACTATCTAATTTTGTTCTATACTCTATAGATTTCATGTATTTAAGAATCTCTTTTTTAGAGGTTCCCTGCATTATCTTTACAGCAACTGGGTCAGAAGGTAAAACGTTAACTAAAATATTTTCCCAGGACCTTAAATGTAAATCTTTGTTTTCTCGCGTTGGCTTGATAAGGTGTCCACCTTCTCTATCACGCCTAATTGCCGCTAATTCTAATTCATTGTTAGATGTCAATAAACCACGCAAGTCATCTTTTCCTGTAATTTTTTGCATAGTTATTTTGCCATAGACGCCATCACGATAATCTACAAAAGCGTAATCGGAAATCATGAGTGGTTTCCTACTAACAATTTTGTTAGGAATATTTGATACTAAACTTTGTTTTCGTTGTTCTAAGGCTGTTACATTATTCTTTACAATATTGTACCAGTCTAAAGTTCTTTGGACTTCAGGTTTAATCTTTTTAGGAGGCTTATTAAAATTATAACCAAAGTTCCTTAAACTTTGTTCTACTTCGCTTAATACTTTAATGCGAAGGTCTAATTCTTTACTAGTTCGTTTTAGATTGTAACTTCTGTCAGTTACAATTTTAGTCCAACGATTAATTTTTCCAACAGAATTATTACGATTGGTAAAATCTTCAAATGTTTGTTTTCCAAATTCTTTTACAACATTAAAGTATTGGCCATCGGCAGCAATACGTAATACGTTATCTCGCATAATGTTTTGTGGGTAACCAGCACGAAATAAAGTAAGGTTTCTCCAAATGGCATTATACTCGTCACCGAAATGTTTTGCAACATAGTAGGCGGTTTTAATTCCGCCGTGATTTTTATTTTGGTGTCTAGCAAATTCTGCAAAGGCTTTATCTAAAACAGCAATATCGGGTAGATAACTACCGTTTGCAAGTTGGCTTACTAATACTGGGTCTGCAACAGCGTCTCCAGTTTTAGGGTCACGCATGTAAGCCCTATTTTCGCTCTTAGCATCAGCCGCTAATTTTCTATTTTCTTTTACTTTTGCAAAATATGTTTTTATTACATATTCTATTTGTGATTCAGGAATTCCGTGTTTAATGGCAATTCTTTCAAAAATTGTTTTAGTAAAATCTTCAACATATTTTAATTTTTCACCTTCAAAACGAGTGCCTAAAAATTTATTATATAAATCTTGAACTTCATCTTGTTTTAAGATTCCGTTTTTTACGCCTTCTCTAATAGTTGTACGCATTCTAGTACTAGATTGAAGCGGGTCATTAAAATTAATTGTGCTATGCGGAGCATCATCGGTCCATCTTTCAACAGCACGTATTACAGGTCCAAAAGTTCCACCCTGGTATATTCTTTGTGTGACTTTACCACCAAGAGTTTCTCTTGAAGTTAAATCAGTTTTATTAATACCTAATTTGTTTGCAATTCTTTGTTTAGCAATATCATTTTTTCTTTTTTCAATTATTGGGAAAATTGAAACAGTTCTTTCCTGCAAAGCGCTATCTAACCTTAATGTTTTTGCAAGGTCGGCATTCTTTCCAGTTAATTCTTTTAATTCGCCTTCAAGAATTTCTTTTCTATTTTGTAAAGATTTTTTAATGTATTTATTACTTGATGTTGCTGGAAGACTTTTTAATTCAAATTGATTTAATTTAGATTCTGACCTAAGCAATTGAGCAAAAGTGGATTTATGTTTTGTTGCTAACTCTTCAATAGCCTTTACATCTCCACGACCAACTCTAAACAATAGAGCAATTTCAGAATATGATTTACCAGCCATCAATTGAGAAGCCATGTATGAGATTTCGCCACCTAATTGGAACTCTGTGCGCAAACCTACAGTTGCTGCGTCATTTTTACTGATAAACTCAAACATTGGGGTATAAACTGTTTTTTCACCAGCAGCGGTTCTATTTAATAAATCAACATCTGCTTGCAATCTGTTTTTAATTTTTTCAGGTGTATCAACTAATTTTTGTATTGCCCCGCCGACCATAGTCTGTTTTGCTGTTGATACTCCACCAATTGTTGCAACTCTGGCAACTTTACCAAGAAGTTGAACACCTTTTATGTCTGGCGATGTTGGAAATTCATATGCTATATTAAGGAGCCCAGAAACAACTGCACCAATACCAGTGTCTGTATTTTGTAATTCCTTAGAACCGCTGATTCTTCCAGCAGCCTTAGTGGCATCCCTGCCAAAGTTATACATTTCTTGACCTTGTACTGATTGAGCAAACAAGGCAGAATTTTGAAACTGTGTACCAAGTGCTCCAGTCTCAGATGTTGCTCTTAATGCTTTTCCTCCACCGTAAAATCCTAATACCGCAGCAGTACCTGCAAGAAAACCAGCAGCATTACCTATTCCCGGTACAACAGAGCCAGCAGCCGTAGCAGCGGCTATAGTACCGACTCCAGCAGCAATTGCTCCGCCAATTTGTGCAAGACCAGTAAGTAAACCAAAAGATGCATTGGTTTCTAAATTTGCTCTTAAAAATGAATAGTTTGAACGAACACCTTTTGTAGCAGTCATGAGAGCATGGTTTACTTTACCACCAGATGCTTTATCTAATTGACCAAGTCCATACATAGATGCACCTAAAGCAGCACCTGCTGCCATACCCGCTGGGCCAAAAAATCTACCTACTACCGCAGCGCCACCAATTGATTTTGCTGGGCTTTGAAGAACTTGTTGTGCAAAATCTAATGTTGCTTCTCTTTTTTTCTCAACATTTTGATTCCATACAGGATTTAAACTAGAGTCATTAATAACTTCTTGTCCCGCTTGGTTAGCAGAAGCATAAGTTCCAGGGTACTTAGGTATATTTGCAGCAATGTCAGAGGCAAGACCATAATTAACATAACCTTGATTATTATATACTGGTTGTGCAATTTGTTGTCCATCTTTATGCCAGAATATATTTTGTAAATTTGCTATTCTGTCCCAAAGACTCATATTATATTTTGCTCTCCGCTTGACGCTGTGTATTGGGTAAGGTAGTTTGTATATTCTGCTGTAGCCCGCGAAGTTCCAGGCATACTTGCCCATGTTTGCATAAGAGGTAATTGTTGACGAATCATTTCAATGTCTGGGTCCGCAGAAGGATTACTAGGTAAATTAGGAACATAATTTAATCCCTTACCAACTGCTGCGCCATCTGTTACAGGTGTGTTAGGTTCTTGAGTTTCATCTAAAATTGATGTTAATGCTGGAGGATTATATGATGTTTCTGCCGCTGCACTAGTATTCATTGAAGCAATTGCAGCATTTCCTGTTTCTCTGTTTTCATTAATTGTTTTATTTTGACCATAGGTAAACCCACTATAATCACCACTAGTTCCATTGCCACCTGCACCATTAACATTAGCAGGATTATTTTGTGGAGCATTTGGTTGGTATCCGCCACGTGTTTCTGGTGAATTCATTGACGACATTTTATCCTCCTACTTAATTTTTCTAGGTTGTTCTTTTGATATATAAGGACCTGCAGTAAATGCAGTAAGTTTAGATGCTATTTCCATTGCTTCAAATGCATCTGCTCCTGCATACAATGCACCAAGTGCGTATGAGGCTCCAGAACCTGCAGCGTATACTCCGTCTGCAGACTTGCTTATTGATAACTCTTGGTCAATATCAAATATTTCTCCACCAACAGCCATTATAAACTGGAAGCGACTTTCTTTACTATCTTCTTCAAAATTATAACCATTTGCTGCCATACATTTACGCAAAGATGGCATTGCCTTTACAATCATAAAATGATAAAGGTCTTCTTTGTCTTGCTTAGTAGGAGTTGGTGGCTCCCAAATATGTTGAGTTATATCACACGGTAATGTTTCTCCAGAACCAGCAATTAAAAACATTCCATTTTCAGAAATCTTTTTAACTTCAGGGTGTGTATAAATTCTACCATCAGCATCAGTTGTTTGGCTATCAACAACTATGAAGCAACGGTCTTTATGTTCTAAACCTATAATTGTTGTCATTGTCCCCTACTTTTTTATCTACGTCTTACACTTCTAACGCTTGCTGATGCTTTTCCTGAACCTGTTAGTCCAGAAATTAAACTCATAACATCTTGTTCTTGTTGCTGTGGCATTGGAGAAGGAGAGCCTCCTACTGGACCACCAAGGGGAGCAGGGGACGTTTGCTCAACCGTTGGATTAGGGGCACCAGCAGGAGGGACCTGTTGTTGCGGTGCAAAGGTAGCCTCAATAGCATCTTCTAATGCTTGTCCCTTTTGGCGAGCCTTGATTACCGCAGCAATTTTATTTACCATTTCTGACGGGTCTTGTCCCTGTGTTGCCATCGCTGGTATAGCCTGAGCCATTGCTGTAATACCACTGAGTAATGCTGTACGCATATCCTCAATTTCAATTTTTTCAAGTTCTTGTGTTACGTTAACAGTAAATGGCAACTCACGCATAGCCATATCTTTAGATATTAATTTACCACCAAGAGCCTGTAACATAAAGATAAGACCTTGGGCTGGATTAAGACCAGCAAGCATACCGTATCTAACATCGGCTGAATAGTCATTTTTAATATCTTTAGTTGGCTTGTAAGTAATTTCATATGGAGAACCAGAGTCTACACCACGAATTGTTTTTTCTTCAGGGTAAATAACTTCATCAACCTCAAAACAAAGACCAATTACATCACGAAGTGCTGCAGCAAAAATTGCTTGTGCTGATTTAACCTGTGTGTCAAAGGCTCCCATAAGAGCCTGCACACCTTGACCAGTAACAATAGAAGCATCAATGTTTCCAGTTCTTGATTCTGGATAACGAGTTCCTACTCTTAACTCTTGGTTAAGAACATTCTGTTCTGTAAATGCACCTTGTGGTAGGGTAAGTTCTACTCGACGAACACCTGCTGGGTTGGCGGTGCGGATAACCGCATCTCCACCCAGTTGTAATTCTTGTACATCTTGTGGAAGTACAATAGGTGCCTGTACTGATTTCTCCGCTGCTTCCATTGCCAATAAGGCGAAACGGTTGCGGAGTAACTGAATTCCAAGTACATCGTCAAACTGTCCACGCATCTCACCATCAATAGATGGTTTACGTGCGACAACAACCATTAGTTTACCTAATGGATTATTTGCTTGTGATAAAATTAAATCTTGTTTTGTAGGTACATAAATAACTGATTGGTCTTTATCGTAATAACGAATCATTTCTATCTGAGCATTTAAATCTTGTTTATAACCTAGTCCACCTAAAAGTTGATATTCGTGTTCTGGGAACTGGCTTACTAACTCACCTAAGGTAAGTACATATCTTTTAGCAAAAGCAATACAACGACCATAACGGTCAAAATCTGGATAAGAACCAATTGGATTTTCTAAACGAATACGAGGTAGTTTTATTTCATCATCTAATTCAATTACAAATGGAACAAAGCCGTAAGTTAGATACCAGTCTGCTCCTTGATACATCTGGACCGATAGGTCAGAGTTCGAGAAATAATTACTAGCAATACGAGTACGCTTATCGGCAAAAGTACGAGCACGGTCAGAGACCTGATTAGCGGCCGAGCAGTTAACTGCTGGAAGAGGCGCCATAACTTCTGAAAGGTCCCTGGCAACGATATCAATAAAATTTGCCACGACATTAGCATCTACTCCTTCTGGAAAAAAGTTAGGGTAGACTTCAGCAATCTTACCTCTACGCACAGCAAGTACGTCAAGGTTGCGACCATCACGCTCTGTGCTTCTATAGCGTAAAGATTGAACTCTTGCTGCTATTTGTTGGATATCTAACACTATTTAATCCTTGGTTTTTGTAATTTTAATTTTTCTTTTGCTGCTCTACTAGCAATTTCTGTAGGAGTTGGCTTAGGTGGTAATCCCATAGCGGCTCTAGCCTTTGCAGCACCTTCTGCATTAATCTGTACCTGACTTTTTACTACTTTAACTGAATTTTTTTGAATAGCATCTGTTTGATTTCTATAAACTGGATTAACGGTTTTAGCACCCCTACCAGTAATACCAGCAACTGCTCTTGTGGTAAGTTTCTTTGCAACTGCTCTAGCAGCAATACCTGCTGCAATTATTGGTAGTGGCATTTTATCTCCCTAGTTATAAGTTTCTTGCCATTGCTCTGCAAAGGCTTCATCTAAATTAATTCCGTATCTTTTACTCTGTTGCGCTCTGGTAGCCCACCTATTATTTTGGTAGTTACCAACCTTGCTTGACTTTTGCATTAATTCTCTACAGCGTATTATAGCAAACCATAAAGCCATTACACAGTCGGTTGGGTTCTTAGTATCAGGTTTCCAAATAATTAACTGCTGCACCAAAGACTTAAGTCCTTCAGAGCCTTCATTAGAAGGTAGTTCTAATATGTTGTTGTCTTGGAATCTACCATCATGCACGGTGCCAAATAGGCTAGCCATAGAGGCAACACCAAAACCAACGTCCCACTTATTCTTGCCAGTAAAATGCGAATTAAGTTGACAGCCATAGGTTGCTAGGTAGTCTCTAAGTTCTGAGTCCATAGCATAGTACTTTTGGTGGGCGTTAATCTCAACCCTAAACTCTTGTGGTCTAAACTTCTCTACCCATTCTTTAATAAGAGCATTCTCTTTTTGTGGGGTAGGGTCAACCATGTTAACACAGTCTAAAACATATATACGGCTATCAGCACGATTATAAGATACAGCCACAAAGGCTGACCTTCCAGTTACCGCAGGGTCAAAACCAATAATAGTATAAAGTGAATCTACGTTCTTTGGGTGTCCTGGCGTTTCTGATTTAAGAGGTCCACGCTTTCGCATACCGTTAACACATCCTGCGACAATTGTTGGCGAGAATATGGAATCGGATTGGACGTCTTCTTGCTGGTAGACCATAGCCCAGACTGACGGAGCAACTTCAGACCGCCTTGTAAAAAGCGAGGGTCCATCCCACTTGGGGTATAGTCCTTGCTCATTAGGTTGGTCCTGTTCTCCTTCTGCTCTATCTGTCCAAGGCCAGAGTGTTTTCCAGTTCTTGGGGTCTTCATCAAATTCTAATACGGCTGGCATAGCCATGTATGTGAATGGAGTCTTGCCACCTGTCCATTGGTCAGGGTCTCTAATCATTTTATATAAATCAATAGGCGCGACACGGGTTCCTACTATAAGCAGTTTTCCATGTCGCCCTAGGCGGGTGATAACTTCTTTTTGAAGCCATTCAATTTGCTTCTCCCACTCATGGGCATTTGCGTTCATCACCACATCATCAAGGATAATCAGGTCGGCGCGAGCACCGTAAATCTGGGAACCAAATCCTAAGGCTTGCACCGTAGGGTCTTTCTCTCCAGAGTCTCTTCCTGCTCCTAGATAAATCATGTCGGCTGACCAAGTTGGCGAGTCTGCTTTGTAGCCACCGTTAGGTCCAAAAGACACTTGCATCTTGGTCCAGTTAGGGTGGCTTAATCTTGTCTTAATCGCAGATAGGAACTTACGAGCCATACCTTGCGTCTTTGATACAATAATGATTCTAACGTTAGGGTCTATAGATAACCGATAGGTAACGTAGTTGATGGTAAGTACTGTGGACTTAGCATGCTCTGGTGGTACGTTAATAAGAATACGATTAGTTGCTGCTTGCTCATAAGTCATACTAGGGTGGATAGACCTTGGTTCTTTACCCTCTATTAAATCAATCCAAGTCTTATGATGGTCGAATAACTTAGTCTCTAGGAATTGCTCACTAAAGTCTTCAAAGGATATATCTTTTAGATTGGCAAGGTCTGCTTTGATACCTTTGCCTGAAAGGCGGGCTTTGTCCGCTTTGTCTTTAAAGTCTGGGTCTGCCATAGACCATTGCCGGAAGGTAGTATCGTTTCTGCCTACGGCTTTCATAGCGTCTATTACGCTAGCCCCTTGGGCTAACAGTTCTAGTACTTGGGGTTGGGCGCTATCTTTAGGGATGTTCTGTACACCTGGTTTACGACCCAAGATTGCCCCCTATAAACGGTGATTTAACGGTCCCTATTAACGGGCATAACTGTCCCATTATAATTATATATTATAATATTATATATGATAGTTGGCGGGATTAAAAGGAGCCAACTTGTTATAAGTTATCTACTATAGATAACCTGTTCAAAGTGCTAAAAGCGAACAGATAGGTAATAGTCACGCTCATTCTGAGCGTATATAAGGGGGTATATATAATATAACAGCAATTTATAGAGAGATACTATATAAGGGCATTGCTTCGCAATTAAAACACCCCCCCTCAAAACTTCGTTTTGTGTCCCCCCCATAGGGGGATTGTCGTTGCGTGTAGATGTATTGCCAATGTTGAGTAGAAGACTAACTACCTAACTAATTAACGGGCGATGTATAAATGTTTTTTTACGGGAGAATAAATAAATAAATAAATAAGTGGCAAGGGATTAGAGAGGGTCAGATATTGGGGGGCTATGTATTCCCTATCTGCCACCAAACCCCCCTTACAATCAAACCTCAAGCCAATCGAGCCTACTGTGAAAGATGTCCGATATGTCCGATTCCATATAATATGACAAGCCTACAAAATAAATAGCGTTGGTTGTTGACATAGGCAACCTTAACCCCGATAATTGAACCAATGGCGAAACCGAGTAGCCATCAAACAAAGGAAACGAAATGACAACAGCAACAAAAGTTAAAGCACCAAAAGAAATGGTTAAAGAGAATCAACTTATCAAAACCGATTATGCTGAACTAATTGCTAGCGGTGTCGATAGTAATTCTCAAGGAATCCAATTTGTGCAACTTGTCGCAAAAGAAATGGCAAGTGGCACAACTGTTCGCGAGGTTAAAGCGTCCATGCAATCACTACTTAAGGATATAAATATAAAGCCAATTATCCTTCCAACTCATGCTGAAAGTATTCCCGTTGCTAATTTGATTATTGCGAAATACTCAAATGAAATCGAAGGAATCAAAGTCTCTAAGATTCTTTCACTATCTGCTCGAGTATTAGCAGATAAGAAATCAGCAGGTGCAAAATCTCACATCGAGGGAATCAAAACCTTTGATGAGTTAGATACCAAAACCGCTACTAAGAAAGAATCACAAAACCGAGAAGGCTCAACTAAGCCAAAAGTTGATAAGAAACCAATCTCAAATATCAACGAAATGGTTAGCGCAATCTGTAAAGGAATCCTTACCATGAAACCGATAGGTCAATTAGATGCAAAAGGTTTGCACGAAATAAAGACAATCGAATCATGGGTTATGCAATTACAAAAGAATCAAGCAGTAAAGGTTAAAGCCTAAACAGAAGGAAAGTAGCCCCCCGAAAGGGGGGTTATTTTTTTGCCCAAAAATTTTTCCAACACAAACCAACACAAACTTTTAATGAGGCGGTGGCGGTGGCGCGTTGAGGTGTGGGCGGTGCAATTTTTTCAACACAAACTTGCGCTATTGAGGAGGCGGTATTGGGGCGGTGGCGGTGTCGCCTTGTCATAGTATATGACAGAACTGTGTGGTGCTTGACACAGCCATTGTCGTCCATTATACTGATGACAACGGGAAAGAACCCCGTAAATGCCTTGTCATATACTATGACAGGCACTAAACAGAAAGGCACGAAATGGACATCTTAACTGATAATCCAATACTTTCCGCTTTAATGCAAAGTGTGCAAGTAGAACGAAATATAGAAGCCGAGGCGCAACGCAAGGCTGAGGTTATAGAACGAACTGCTAAGGCTATGAATCGGGCAAATAATGAGTGGCGATGATATTGCCTTTGACTTCATGACCGAGCAGGAGATAGCCGAGATACTAACAACTGAGGATTTACTTCAGGTCAACATGTCCGACATTGATGACTTACTTGAGGAAGTTGCTTCGGACTCGGACTACGAATAGCAACTGGACAGCCCACGCTAGACGGCATAATCATGGGTGCAATTCCTGTGGTGGGCACGACTTGTCATATACTATGACAAGCATTAACGAAAGGTAATCATGTACATAGAGATAACAGACACGATAGCAATTATTATCGCGCTGACTACTAGCACCACGCTAGTAATCACCACCGCTATAAGAAATGCTAAACTGACTCGCTTAATCCGTGAGTCAAATGTCCAAAAGTAATGTAGACTATGCCAATGAGATTATCCTTACGCTCTCTAGAGATGAACTAGAGGTCGTAAGGGAATCTTTGAGGCAATTTTCCATGTATAATGAAAAGCATGGGTATGTTGGGCGAGCCAAAGCGAGTGATGAGTTACGGAACAAGATTGTCAATATAATCTTGGACTCCGTCCAACACAAACTTGACACGCCCACAGTATCGGTGCTAAAATAGCACTACCAGCGAGAGAGATGCTTTTGCTGTCATATAATATGATAAGGATAGGATATGGAAACTGTTGATGAAGTAGAAGTCAAGTGTTGTATCGCTTGCAATACTGAATTAAATAGTGATGATGACGGCACTACTACTAGTAGCGGAGACCCTGTCTGTGAAAGTTGTATGATAATGTGTATCAAATGTGAGAGTGTTATCACAGTTGATGATGAATACAATGATGTAGAGGGTGAGTTATGGTGTCGAACATGTACTCGTGATGAGGCTATTTGGTGTGATGTGTGCGATAACTATTTTACTGGTTATTCATACACCGCAGATGATAGTAGTGATACTATGTGTGAACAATGCTTTGAGAATAACACTTCTTACTGTGAGGAGTGTGATACTAATTATGTAAATGGTTGCGAATATAACCATGAAGATGAAGATGATAGCAGGATTATACATGATTATTCGTATAGACCTGACCCTATCTTTCATAGTTCAGAGGATGAGCAGACACGCTTATACTTTGGCATAGAAGTAGAAACAGAAACACGAGGTGGCGATTATAACGATAGGAGAAACGCTGCCGAGTATGCAGTTAAACTAGAGAGGCAAGACCTAGCCTATCTCAAATCTGACGGCTCACTAAATTGTGGGTTCGAAATAGTAACTCATCCATTATCCCATAGTTACTTTATGAATGATGCTAGTTCTCTATGGGATACTATAGAAACACTTAAGAATAATTATAGTATGATGGCATGGGGTACAAAAACTTGTGGACTTCATATCCATATATCTCGTAATGGGTTTAGTGGTGGTTCACACCAGCATAGATTCTTACAGTTAGTGTACAACAACAAGGACTTCTACGAAGTGCTTGCTGGTAGGTCATCTAGTCATTGGGCTAAGTTTGATGATGTACTTGACCCTATGACTGGTAAGAAAACCTTTGCACACAAGTTGAATAGAAATCATAGAGATAGCGACAGATACTCTGCCGTCAATACCAACAACAGAAACACACTAGAGATGAGAATCTTTAGAGGTAGTCTGAACACTAGATTCATCAAGTCATGTATAGACTTAGCGCATGCCAGCGTTGAGTTCACAAGAGTGATGAGTGTTCCCGAGGTCAGGGGGCACAAGTTAGATTGTATTAACCTAATACAATATATCCGAGAGAGAGTAGAGTTATATCCTTCTCTCAATCAAAGATTAAATGGTATGTCCAATGTGATAGATAAAATAGAGAGGAAAGAATATGTGCCTATTGGTAGTAAGTTCCCCGAATAGTACACCCAAGCGTAAAGACCTAGAGTGTGCTTCGTGTAATAATCCGCATGGCTTTGGCTATGCTGTAATTGCTGGTAATAAAATTATTACTGGCAAGGGTATGTCTGCTAAGAAAATAATCAAAGAGTTCTTAGCGGTGCGTAAGCAATACCCAAATAGTTATGCTATGTATCATGCTAGATTTGCTACGCATGGTGTTAAGAATGATGATAACTGTCATCCATTCCAAGTGGGTGGTAGCGACATGACTTACTTAGCACACAATGGTATTCTTAGTGTGGATATCCCTGCTAATGATAAGCGTAGTGATACGCGTATCTTTGCTGATGATATTCTACCTGCTATGGGTGGTGTCAAAGCATTAGATGATGTCAATCTATACAGTATGCTAGAAGGCTGGTCTGCTGGTAACAAGATTGCTATATTTACCCTAGACCCTGTGGCTATGTATGATTGCTACATTATCAACGAGGACTTAGGTCATTGGGATAATGATGGTAACTGGTGGTCTAATGAAACCTACAAGGCTACTGCTTGGAGTACTCTCTTTAAGAGAGGTAATGATTACTATGACTTAGAGGATATAGGTGGTAGTGAAGATGATTGCATGTGTTATGGGTGTGGTGTACCTAGACTAAGTGATGATAATCCATATTATTGCTTTGATTGTGGTACATGTTATGATTGTAGCATGGTCAAAGATGATGGTTGCCTATGCTGGACACCTGAACGGGAGAAATCCGTCCAACACAAACCAATATATGACGGACAATATGACTTTGGCTTCTAAGGTAGAAGTCGAATACTGTCTGTCATATAATATGACAAGAAAGGATATAGATGACAGGTGAAGTAACAGTTAGTGAACTAATGAATAGATACATGATATCATCTGACGGAAAGATGAGTACTGGCTTTGCGAAATCTATCATACTAAATGATGGAACTAATCAATACTCAGGTAGATTATACTGGGATTCTCATGACGGCTATGAAATGATTTGGGATGGCACAACACCACCCGAAGCAGACCGCCCTGAGTTTGAATACATACTCGACTGCATAACAGACTTGGAGAACTAATGGAACTAGAAAAAGATGCAATATGGGCAGCAACAATAAATAAGACTGATATAGGAAATATGGATGAAGCCATGATTAATAGAATGATTGTGGAGTTAAATGTAACCTTCCAAAAGATATGTTGGGACTATGGAATACACAACTAGACCTGCTGCAGTTAATCTAACTCATTCTGTATTCAATTATAAATCTGATGATAAAGAGTTAGACTTAAGCAAGGGGTCATGCGTTGGAAGTGATGACCCTGATATGTGGTTCGCTGGTGAAGTAGACATAACTGAACTTAGTAGTTCTGTTAATGGTAGTTCACAAGTAATCAAACTAGAAGTAGATAAGGCTATCAAAGCACTATCTATATGTAAGAACTGTCCCGTTAAAGATGATTGCTTAGAACTAGGCAAGCATGGTCAGCAACTATACTTCGGTATATATGGTGGCACTATGCCAGGAGAGAGGTTGGCTATGGTTGGTAGGCTCACAAAGAACTCTATTATCAGACAGAAAGCAAGGTTTGCCATCAAGGTTAGAGATACTATGACAGAAAGGGGGATAGAATGGAGATAAAAAGGTACAGAATAGAGGTTAGAACGCCTGCTACCCTAGTTTATTATATATCAGAGTATGATATAGACACGGCTATAGGTCTAGCGTTGGATGCACCCTACAATGAGTGGGAAGTGTCTGAGTTCGACATGCCTGCAGATACAGATGTTATAGCAGAGGAAACGAGGCTGTAAGTATGAGAAGATTATTGTTGCTGTTTATAGGTATATTTTCTCTCTTTGGTGTAACTAGGGTAGAGACTTTACCAGCACCAACGGAATGGACAGTTGATGATAGCAAGATGTACGCTAGGGATTCATTACTGGCATGGCAGCATAATCAATGGCTATGTTTAGACAAATTATGGACAAAGGAGTCTAATTGGAGACATGAAGCATACAATAAACAACCTGTATATCAGAAAGGTGAGGCGCGACATGCTGGTGGTATCCCACAGATTCTCGGACTTTCGCCCAACACAAACCCTACGGAGCAGATTGACCGAGGAATGGATTATATAATTTACAGATACAAAACCCCATGTGGAGCATGGAAGTTTTGGCAGAAGAATGGCTGGTACTAATGCCATCAGTAATAAAGCCATTGAAAAAGTGGAAACGCTCTAAGTTTAAGAAAAACTATATGAGCACAAGTAAACGCTGGGGTAAGATAACAATTACCCATAAGGATAAATAATGCCGAACTATGACTTCAAATGCAATACCTGTGGTGGCACAAGGGAGCAGTTTATACACCACAAGGATTACGAAGAATATATTGTAAGGTGCTTAACCTTAAACTGCTATAAGATAATGGAACGCGTATACACAGTACCAGGAATCAAATTTAATGGTCCTGGATTCTATTCGACAGGAGGATAATGAAAAATTCGGATTGGGATTTAGACTTGCGTGATGGGCAAATAGGCGAGAGTAAACTTGCCGACCTATTACACATGGATACAGTAGAAGTTAAGACAGATAGACGCTGGATGGAGACAGGCAACTTATTTATAGAGGAGTCTTGTTTCTATCAAGGGAGTGGTACATGGCAGCCGTCAGGCATAGCCGTAAGCAAGGCTACTCATTGGGCTTTCGTGTTAGATAACAATGTAATCATAACACCAATAGACCATCTAATAGATGTGGTAAAACACTTTGGTAAACCAATAGAAAATAAACAACCACCAAATCAATCAAAGGGACACTTGATTAAACCAGCACACTTGATTAATTATAAGAGGGTTATAAATGAAACCTTCGACAGGGCTGGAGAAGCGTACAAGAACTACATGGAACAGGAGTACCCTATCTGAAAGAACTAAGTCAGTTCGTCCTCATCAGTATTCTTGTCCCTATCATTGTCTTCGGGGTAGTTGTCGGACTCTACAACTTTGTCTGGACTCTCAGTCTCTTCGTTTCGAGAATCTCTATCTGACCAAGGTCGGAATCCACCGATTCTAGTTATGAGTTTCTTAACAGCACGATTATGGCGCATACGAGCAGCATCTTCGCTACCTAAATTCATCTCAGTAGCGACATCGCCATAGTCCATAGATTCAGCGTATCTGTAAAATAGTACCGTCCTATCCTCGGTGCTAAGTTTACGGTACGCTTTATCTATTTCAATCATCATTACCATCATATTGCCGCCTTCGGCAGGGGCAGGTGGCTTACTCGGACCAACTAGATTTAACTTATGCGACACACCAAACTCACCCCGTAAAACTGAGGGTAAGAGTGCTTCAATTACATCTGATTCATAAAAGAATATATCTGAAGTTTCATAGCCAATAGATTTGGCTTTCCACTCTAAACAATAATCCAATGCATCATTACGAAGGCTACGATAGATTAGATTTTTAGCATCTTTGTCACTTATTGCTTCCCATTCATTTAACTTATTGGGATGCTCAAGGAACCATTTGTATAATGATTGTTTAATATCTTCCAACTCAACCATATCATATTTTCTATGGTACTCAGCAGCAACAGCAATTACTATGTAGTCCCATTTCTTTATGCGTTCCCAAGGGTAACGCTCAAGGTCTTTGTTTACCACTTCCAGGTTTTTCCTCCCACAGTAAATGACCTATTTACAATAGGAACTATCTGTGGAACTACAGTTTTACCATCAACATGAAGGATACCGAAGCCCTGTTGCCATGTGAATAAACCAGCCTTTATATACTTAGCGTTACTATAATTCATTAGGTTACCCAGTTCCATACCCCAAATAGTTTTAGGTTTACCGCCACGATAGGTTTGAGTATGATGGGTTAAGCCCATGCGGTGAGTGTGTCCACAGACTACAGACATACCGCTACGCTTGGCTAATCCAAGGGCTGTAGCACCAGCAGTAGGCTGGACATTACCCTCATCACCATGCATTAACAACCATCCCGGGGCTAGTTCATAAGGGTCTTTGTGATATTTAATTTCTAATTCTTTTAAGCCAAGAAAGTTTTCTAATTCTAATTCAGGTAAACCTAATAGTCCAGGAGAGCGCATCATTACAGTATTAAATAATCTATCTGTATGATTGCTACGAACCATATGTTCAATAGTTAAATCGTAAAGTACTTGGCGAGTAGTGTCTCTATCGCGCCCAATAGAACGCTCAAACTCTAACTCAGTTCCCTTACTCCAACGACTAATAGTTTGCATATCCATTTCATCACCACAAGAAACTACAGTATCAGGTTGGTAAGCCTTGATAAATTTTGCGATAGCCTTGACGGCTTCTACATCGTGGTAAGGTACTTGGAGGTCTGATATGCAAACAATAGTCTTCATTTCTTTTTGGCTCGTCTCTTATTTTCTAAGCCTACATTTTTCTTTTTAGATAGAACTCTTAGGTTAGATATCTTATCGCTACCTTTACGACCTTTATTATCTTTATGGTCTACTTCTTGATTACGTGTTAACTTCTTACCAGTAGCCTTCTTGTAATCAAGACGGGCTTTATTAGTAGAAGTAGTTTCAGTAGTGCCATCTTTTTTCTTACGTTTAATAACAAAGATTGGTCTACCACCATTTTGTTTACTACCTTTATATGGTCCAAATATTTTCATATTATTCCTATCTTAGTAATGCTGCTATCAAAGCCAGCAGGGCTGTTAGTTGTAGTTGAAATGCAAGTAGTATCTCAATCATTTATTATCCCACTCTCCTCTAAGCACTAGCAATCCAATGATTGCATAGTTAGCCATATCCTTGAAAGAATCTTCAAGGCTTTCATGTTCAGGGTCTCGGTTGTTATCAACCAAGTTATTTATGCGAGCCAACTTGTCATGCATACGAACCCTTAACCCGTTAACTGGTCCACCAGGTGAATCAGATATATTCTTTGGTCCGTAATCTTTATGTTTGGATAAAAGCAAATCCAAAAGTTCTTGAAATGTTTTTCCAACTTGGTACTCAAACGACTTATTATCTTTCATTTTCTCCCCCTTTTTCGTTGTTTTCCCTCAAAAAGTCCTTGATTTCATGCTCAAGAACGTCCATTTCTGTGTCTATGATAAAGTCCTCTATATATCTTTTCATTTTTCTTGGAT
>Ga0209107_10000390_pt1 | contig 26098 bp, 23 predicted proteins | sample LakErihyJuly2011_2_FD_187460 | JGI IMG/M metagenome (GOLD analysis project Ga0209107, IMG submission 187460) | Freshwater microbial communities from dead zone in Lake Erie, Canada - CCB hypolimnion July 2011 (SPAdes) (version 2) | ecosystem: Environmental > Aquatic > Freshwater > Lentic >...
CGCCCCGTCGTCGATGCCGGCAACCTGCGCAGCTCGACCGCCCCAGCCCACAAGGCACCCGCCGTCAACCAGCCCTGGTTCGGCCGAGACGACTGCCACTGCGACGATGGCCCCGAGCGCATGAGCAAGCGCAGCGTCCACGGCCGCTGGTGAGTGCGGCATGGCAGGCACAGTGCCTGCCAGAGCCCGCCCTCCCATGAAAAAATCCCCTGAAAGGCCCAGCCCTGCAGGGGATTTTTCATGGGGCAAAAACCCCAAAAGGCTCACAGCCTGAACACACCCACCTCGCCCGACAGGCGCACGGACTGGTCCTTCAGGCTCTCGGCGGCAGACGCGGCCTCTTCCACCAAGGCGGCGTTCTGCTGGGTCATCTGGTCCAGGTGCGTGACGGCCACGTTGATCTGGTCGATGCCCTCGCGCTGCTCCTGGGTCGCCGCCGTGATCTCGCCAATGATGTCGGTGACGCGCTGCACGCTCGCCACGATCTCGCCCATGGTGCTGCCCGCGTCCTGCACCAGGCGGGAGCCCGACTCGACGCGCTCCACGCTGGCCCCGATCAGGCCCTTGATCTCCCGGGCGGCTTCGGCCGAGCGCTGCGCCAGGGAGCGCACCTCGCTCGCCACCACGGCGAAACCGCGGCCTTGCTCGCCGGCACGGGCCGCTTCCACGGCCGCGTTCAGGGCCAGGATGTTGGTCTGGAAAGCGATGCCGTCGATGGTGCCGATGATGTCGCCGATGCGGCGCGAGCTGGCGCTGATCTCGTCCATCGTGGCCACCACCTGAGACACCACCTGCCCGCCGCGCTGGGCCACGGCCGCCGCAGAGGTGGCCAGTTGGTTGGCCGTGGCGGCCGAGTCGGCCGTCTGGCGCACGGTGCCGGTCAGCTGCATCATGGACGCGGCGGCCTGCTGCAGGTTCGAGGCGGTCTGCTCGGTGCGTGACGACAGGTCCATGTTGCCCGACGCGATTTCGGAACTCGCCGTGCCGATGCTGTCGGTCGATTGCTGCACCGAGGTGATCAGGCGGGTCAACGAGGTCTGCATCGACTGCAAGGCCCGCAGCAGCTGACCGGTTTCGTCATCCGACTGCGGCGTGATCTTGCTGCTCAGGTCGAAACGGGCAATGGCCTCGGCCACATTGGCCGCCTCGCGCAGCGGGCGGGTGATGGAGCGTTGCAACCAGACCGACAAGGTGCCGCCCACGATCAACGCACAGACACCGAACACGACCAGCGCCCACTGGGCCTGGTGGTTCGTCGCATCCACGCGCTGGGCGGCGGCGTCCAGCTTGTCGCGCTGGTCCTGCACCACGTTCTTGATGGCCTCCTGGAAAGCCGCGGCGGCCGGTGTGAATTCGGCATCGAAGGTCTGGCGCGCCTTGTCGTTGTCGCCAGCCTTCTTGGCCTGGGTGACGGCGTCGCGGGTGCTGAGGTAGGCCTTGCGGGCCTGGGAGAGCTTGTCGAACAAAGCACGCTCATCGGGCGCCGCCATCAGCACTTCCAGGCGTTTTTGCAACTCGCTGGACTGCTTGGTCGATTCGGCCGCGTTGGCCGCGAAGAACTGCGCCAGTTGCGGATCGGCGCTGACAGCGATGGCGCTGGTGCGGTTCACGCCGTTGGTGATGTTGCGGTACCAGTCGGTGGCGATGCGCTCGCTGACCAGGGACTTTTCGAACATGTCCTTGGTCTCGGCGGCCACCCGGTGCAAGGCCCAGTAGCCGATGCCGGAGCCCAGGAAGGCGATCAGCAACACCAAGCCCAGCACCACGGCCAGGCGCTGGCCAATCGATCGGCCCATCATGGCAACACGCGACATCTCAATTCCTTTGGCAACAGGGTTCACGGGTTCACCCCGAACCACTGCCGGCATTTCGGCCGAAATGCACCAACATTGAGCGCGCAAAGAAAAATCCCCTGAGAGGCGAACCTGTCAGGGGATCTCTTATACGGTGGGGTGGCTGATGGGACTCGGAGACAAGGGGGTAAAACCCTTGTAAATCAAGCACTTACATCGCACACCCAGGAACAACAATACATAGGGCAGTTCGTAGGCGAAGTGTAGCCGACAGGTGCCGCTCATTCAATGGAAGGCATCAGGTACGAGGTGCTTGACTCCCGCCAAGAACAAAACGCCACTGGGAGTCATCCGGTAGGAAGGCTGAACACCGGACTCCCATATGACATCAAGCAACTGAGCGCCACACATGAGCGCCAGGGTGTTCGCGGATGACGTTTGACCTTGCGCCCCTGCGCAGTCCCTGAGCAGCCGGTCTTCTGACAGCGTTCCTTCAACCTGCAAGAGGTTGAGCATCTTCAGCCCCTGCACGGGAAAACCAACACTCTCCAAGACGGGGAAAAGTTCTGGCTGCAAGTCATCCACAACAGCCCATCCTCCGTTTCGTCCATAGGTCTCGGTCAACCAGCTTTCGAGCCCCGGTATGACACGGGTCTGCGTTTTTGATGCGGTCATTCTGCCGGAACAGCGTTACATCCTGAGGCCCACGACAGGGGGTAGATTTCGTTGTCACCACGGGCTCAGGGAGGGCTCCATGCAACGAAGGCTTTCCGACATCAAACGTCAAAACCTACAAACCGTGCTGGGTCCTCACCTGGAGTGCCCGCACTGCCACATCGTTGACACCGACATGGAGCGCATCACGGTGGGCACCCCTTGCAACACTTGCGGCAAGCCAAGCCCAGGGGGACGAATGCTGTACTCCCTGCGAGTGCTGGACCTGCTGGAGATGATTCAGGCCACCTTCCATGCTCCTATACCGGTGGAACCACATCTCCCTGGGTACGACACACCGTCCCGCGCCCCGTAGTCCACCTGAGGATTGATTTGGCAAATCTCACGGGGGCGTGCGCCTGTGTGCAGCATCAGGAGGGGGAGCCAGTAGCGGTGCGCCATGTCGGGCGCTTGGGCGAACTCGGCGTACTCCTTGGACCCGAAGAGGCGCTGCAACTCGTCCGGCTTGAAGTTGCGCTGCTGGTCCTCGTTCTCCTCACGCGTGCCCTGGTACTTGGCAAAGCGCACGCTGACTGTGGCCGGGAATCCCTGGTCCTGGTACTCATGCTGGGCACGGGTCAGGAAGGTGCTGAGGGCGGCTCGGTAGGTGGACTCGAACGTCTTCGGTCCGATGCACTCGGAGTGCTCCTGGTCCAGCAGTTGCGACAACTTGGCCCCCTTCCTGGTCTGGGTGTACCAATCGGTGGGCAGCTTGCAAACCTTGGCCAGGAAGGCCGTCACCTGGGCCTGCTTGAGGTCCTTGACGGGCAAGGTGGGGCTGATGACTTGCAGCATCAGGCCAGTGACCATGTTCAGCTTGCGCTTGTAATCGTTCTCCGGGTACGCCTTCAGCACCTCCTTGACGACCTCCCCCAGTGTCAGCCCTTCGGAAGCCTGGGGAGCCACTTCGGATGCGGAGGGAACCACAGAAGGGGCCGGGGGCGTGTCCACCACCATGCCGTTGTCCCGCTGTGCGAGCCCTTCGAGGGCTTCCAGGTACGCACGCTGACAGGCCTCCCGCAGGGTCTTGGCCTCGGTGGACTTCCAATCGTCGTCACTGAGATTGACACCCAGCACGCGGGCTTCACGGTCAGCCCTCACCAGGACGGGCATGTTGAGCCCACGCCCCAGCGCCTTGCGAGTCTCCTCAGCGGCTGCTTGGTGGCGCTCCTTCAGCATGTCCAGGAGTTCGCCCACCATGACATCCGCCATCCCCAGCGGCTTCAGTTGTTCGAGTTCGTCCAGGCCCTCGGAGGTCAACACCTGGGGCACGGCCAGCGGTCGATATGGGGGAGGCTCCTGTTCGGGCGATTGGGCCTCACGCAGGGCTTTTGCATGGGTCAGGTAGCGCGCCTTCTCCTTGGCTCCCCACCAGTTCATCAGCGATGCGGCAAGGGCTCGGTGGTCGGCACGGAGAGCTTCGTCCTCAGCAAGCACAGCAGCCTTCACCCGTTGGGCGATGGCATCAAGCAAGGCGGGAGTGACCTCACTGGGCCGGGAGGCTCGCTGGGCAGCTCTGAGCGTTGCCCAGAACTTCTCCAACTCGGCCAGCTTGGCAACGGCCAGCGCATTTGCTTCTCGCAGGTCTGATGTACCCAGAGAGCCACGGAAGGCCCACTGCTTGCCGCCGATGGCGGGGTGGTTCATCAGGGTGTCGGGGTTGCGCTTCCAGTAGTGCCAGTTGGTGGACTGGGGAACGCGGCGCACGCCAGGGAGGGCCTTCACTTCGGGGTTGTCCTTTGTCATCCCGAACCGCCCTCACACTACATAGCAACAATACATAGGCACAAAGAAAAATCCCCTAGGAGAACACGTCTGCCTAGGGGATTCCATGTACGGTGGGGTGGCTGATGGGACTCGAACCCACGACAACCAGAATCACAATCTGGGACTCTACCAACTGAGCTACAGCCACCGCAGCAAAGACAGAAATTATAGCGTGCTTTTCAAGGCTGTCACGATGCTGACGCAGATTTTTGCGCGCTCATCACTTTCTTGCCTTCGTTCAGGTACTCGACCTTGTACTTGTGCTTGAGGGCTTGGTAGTAGGCATCGGCTTCCGCACGACCCCAGTACGAACCGAACTGGTTCTGGGTTTCCTTGAGCTCCTGGGGCGAGATCTCCAGCGGCAGCACCTTGTTGACCTTGAGCACGGCCACGCCGTCGGCGCCCAGGTCCACCAGCGTGAAGGCAGGCAGCTGCTTCTCGGGCACGCGCAGCGCGGCGTCCAGCACCAGCGGTGGCTGCGAGAACATGGTCTTGCGCGACATCTTCACCGCGGCAGGCAGTTCGGCCTTGTCGGGTGCAGCCTTCCAGTCGGCCAGCTTCTTGTCGGCGTCGGCACGGGCGGCCTTGGTGGCGGCATCGGCCACCCAGCGGGCGCGCAGTTCGTCCTTGACCTCGTCGAAGGCACGCAGCGCGGACGGGCTGTACTTGATGATGCGCGCCGACACCAGCTTGTTGGTGCTGACCTCGACCGCCTCGGTGTTGCGGCCCTTCGCGCGGTTGTTGGCGTCGAACAGGGCGTCCAGCACGCGGCGGTTGCCCAGCGGACCCTGGTCCTTGTTGCCCGGCACATGCAGCACGCCGTTCATGGTCAACAACGGCAATTTGAGCTCATCGGCCACGGGCTTGAGGCTGTCGGACTGCTCGTACACCGAGTTGGTGAAGCGTTCAGCGGCTTCGGCGAACTGGCGCTGGGCCAGTTGCTTGCGGGCCTCGTCTTCGATCTGGGCACGCACGGCCTCGAAGGGCTGGGCCGTGCCGCCGCGCACGTCGTTGAGCTGGACGATGTGGAAGCCGTACTCGGTTTCCACCAGGCCGCTGACCTCGCCCTTCTTGAGCTTGAAGGCGGCTTCGTCGAAGGCCTTGACCATGGCGCCGCGGCCGAAGAACTCCAGGTCACCACCGTTGGCGGCAGAGCCGGGATCGTCCGAATTCTTGCGTGCCAACTCGGCGAACTGGGCAGGATTTTGTTTGATCTGGGCCAGCAGGCCTTCGGCCTTGGCGCGGGCGGCCTTCTTCTGGTCGGCGGTGGCGCTGGCGTCCACCTTGATCAGGATGTGGCTGGCGCGGCGCTCTTCGGGCGTGCTGTAGCGGGCTTCGTTTTCCTTGTACGAGCGGCGCAGGTCGTCTTCGCTGACGGTCACGCGCTGCTTGAGGGTGTCCAGGTCCAGCACCACGTACTGCACGTCGGCCTTCTCGGCGGCGGTCAGCCAGGTGGCGTTGGCGGGGTCTTTGTAGAAAGCCTGCAGTTGCTCGGGCGTCGGGTTGAGCTGGGCCAGGTACTGCTTGGGCTCGAACTTGGTCCATTGCACTTCGCGCACCTGGAACAGGGCGTCCACCGCCTGGCGGTTGGACAGCAGCGAGGTCTGGCCGGTGGCCTGCACGCCGCCCAGCACCTGGCCCAGCACCAGCTCCTGGCGCACCATGGCGACGAACTGGTTGGGCGTCATGCCGCGCGCTTCCAGCAGGCCCTTGTTGAAAGAGCCGTCCGGGTTGAACAGACCGGCAAAGCGCGGGTCGGTGGTGAACTGGCGCAGCAGGCGGTTGTCGCTGACGCTCAGGCTCTGGTCGGCGGCGGCTTCGGCCAGCACGTACTGGCGAACAAGCGCATCGAGCGACTGGCGGCGGGCTTCGGGGGTGTCGAACTGGCTGGCATCGACATTGGGCTGCTGCGAACGCACGCGCTCCATGAAGTTGCGGTGGGCGTTGTCCCACTCGGCCTGGGTGATGCTTTGCTTGCCGACCTTGGCCACCACGCCATCGTCGCCAGAGAACTTCGAATACCCCTGGAGGCCGAAGACGACGAAAGACGGCAGGATCAGGATCAGCAGCAGGAGCTGCAGGAGGCGCGTGTGCTTGCGGACGAAATCAAACATGTCGGAGGGGGGTCAATGAAGCCAGTCAGGAACATCTGGACGGGTAAGGCGGTCACCGACTGCGAAGGCCCAGACAGGACAAAGGCGAACCGGGGTTCGCCTTGGTGCAAGGTGCGGGCCTCACCGTCAGATCACCATCGGGCTTGGTGGGTGCTGAGGGACTCGAACCCCCGACATCCTGCGTGTAAGGCAAGCGCTCTACCAACTGAGCTAAGCACCCGATGATCGGGAGCTATCTTAATGCATTACAAGAGGCCGTCCTTGAGGGCCTTGCCAGCGCGGAACTTGGCCACCTTGGCCTTTTTGATCTTGATTTCCTCGCCCGTGCGCGGGTTGCGGCCCGTGCGCGCGGGGCGCGTGCTCACGGCGAAAGTGCCGAAGCCCACGAGGGTCACGGCATCGCCCTTGCGCAGGGCGCTTTGCACACCCTGGATGAAGGCCTCCAGGGCACGCCCGGCCGACGCCTTGGACAGGTCGGCCTGCTGGGCGATGTGCTCGATCATCTCGGTCTTGTTCACGGAAAGATCCCCTCGGGTGTGCCTGGCGTTGTCAGCGCACCTTGGCACGGATGGCCGGCAGCGCCTTCTGAAGGTAGTACACCATGGACCAGATCGTCAGCGCCGCGGCGATGTAGATCAGCCAGGTGCCGGCCATCCGGGTGTGGATGAGGCCGAACAGCTCGCCATCGTAGAACAGCAACACGATGGCGCCCATTTGCGCGGCAGTTTTGAGCTTGCCCAGCATGTGGACGGCGACACTGCGCGAGGCACCGATCTGGGCCATCCACTCGCGCAGCGCGGAGATCGCAATTTCGCGGCCAATGATGATCAGGGCCACCAGGGCATTGACGCGGTGCAGTTGCAGCAGGATGAGCAGCGAGGCGCACACCAGGATCTTGTCGGCCACCGGGTCCAGGAAGGCGCCGAAGGCCGAGGTCTGGTTCAGGCGACGCGCCAGCCAGCCATCGGCCCAGTCGGTGATGGCCATGGCGATGAACAGGCAGCTGGCAGCGAGGTTCACCTGCGCCATGGGCCAGGGCAGGTAGAACATGCCCACGATGATCGGGATCGAGACGATCCGCGCCCAGGTGAGCATGGTGGGCAGGTTCAAAAACATGTCGCCATTGTGCCCCGCATTCGCGGCCCGGCTGGCGTCAGGGCTGGTCCAGCGTCATGGGCTTGAACTTGCGGTCACCATTGAACAGGAAAGTTTCGTTGAAACGCCAGGGCTTGGGCAGGCGGGAGACGTCGCCATACGGGGCTGCGCGGTGGATGGCGGCGATGGCCAGGTTGACCGTGTCGCGGGCCTGGCTGGGGTAGCGCATGACGCTGACGTTGCGCACGCTGCCGTCGCCGTTGAGGTCCACCGTCATCACGGGGATGGCCAACAGCATGGCGGGCGGTTTGTCCATGTAGGTGCTGTCGGGGTTGGCGGCCACCAGGCGCCGGGCGGCCTGCTGGCGGGCCTCGCCCCAGCTGCGCGGCGATTGCGGTGCAGGCAGGCGCACCTCGGTGCGGCGGTTGCCCGGCGCGGGCGTGCCCTGGGCGGCGTCGGGGCGGGCATCGGGTGTGGATGGGGTGCCCGCAGGCGCCTGTCCGGTTCGCCCGCCGGGCGGGGGCGTCTGGCAGGCCGACAGCACCAGGGCCGCGCCCAGCACGGTGGCCAGCAGGACGGCGCCGGCCTGGGCTGACCGGGTTGAGGCGGTGGGAGGGGTGGATTCAACGCAGGGCACGGTAGATCTCCTCGGCGAGTTCACGCGAAATGCCATCGACGCCGGCCAGGTCGTCCACGCTGGCGGCGGCCACACCACGCACGCCACCGAAGCGCTGCAGCAGGCGGGCGCGGCGCTTGGGGCCCACGCCCGGGATGTCTTCCAGGCTGCTGCTGCCGGTGCGCACGCTGGCACGCTTGGCCCGCATGCCGGTGATGGCGAAACGGTGGGCCTCGTCGCGGATCTGCGCCACCAGCATCAGCGCGGCCGAGCTGGGCGAGAGCTGCAATTTGGGCCGGCCGTCGGCAAACACCAGCTCTTCCAGCCCGACTTTACGGCCTTCGCCCTTCTCCACGCCCACGATGATGGACAAGGGCAGCCTCAGTTGCGTGAAGACTTCGCGCGCCATGCTCACCTGGCCCTTGCCGCCGTCGATGAGGACGATGTCGGGCACGCGGGCGGGCTTGCGCTTCTTGCCCTCTTTGGCGGCGCCCTCGGCCGTGACCTCGGCTGCAAGGTTGGCATCGCGGTAGCGGCGCTCCAGGGCCTGCTTCATGGCCGCGTAGTCGTCGCCCGGGGTGATGCCGGTGATGTTGTAGCGGCGGTACTGCGCGGCCTGCATCTTGTGGCCTTCGTACACCACGCAAGATGCCTGGGTGGCCTCGCCCGCGGTGTGGCTGATGTCGAAGCACTCGATGCGCAGGCCGGCGAGCGGGTCGTGGCGCTGCCCCGAGGCGCTCGCTGGCGCTGGCGAACCTTCTGTCCCGGCATCGGCGGCCGTGGCGGTCGTGGCAGGCCCCGCGTCGGCTGGGCCCTCGCCTGCCTCGGCGGCATCTTCCAGACCCGCTTCGCGCGCATCGAGGTCCAGGTCGAGGTTGAGCGCTTCGACCAGCGCCCGCGTGCGCGCTTGCTGCGAGCCTTCCTCGCTGAGCAGCCGCGCCAGCGAGAGTTCGGCGCCCTTGGTGGCCATGTCGAGCCAGCCGCGCCGCTGTTCGCGCGGCTGCAGCACCACCGTCACCTTGCGACCGGACTGCGCGCCCAGGGCCTCCACGAGCTCCGGGTCCACCGGGTGGCTGAGGATGAGCAAGCTGGGCACCGCCCCGCCGATGTAGTGCTGCGCCAGGAAGGCCTCCAGCACGGCGACTTCGGTGGACTGCGACCAGGCCTCGGCGGAGCGCTCCTCGGTCGACGCAAGCGCCGCCGGCGACGTTGGCGCGCCGCCCGGCACCAGGTCGGCCTCGGCCGCTGACGCCAAGGCGACGTGGTCCTGCACGTGCACGGGGAAATGCGCCCGGTCGCCCAGGTGGCGCCCGCCGCGCACCATGGCCAGGTTGACGCAGGCGCGCCCACCGTGGACCTTCACGGCCAGCACATCGACGTCCTTGTCCATGACCGTGTCCACCGACTGCTGGTGCAGCACGCGCGACAAGGCGCTGATCTGGTTGCGCACCTCGGCGGCCTTCTCGTAGGCCATCTCTTCGGCGAAGGCCATCATGCGCGCCTGCAGGTCGGCCAGCACGGCTTCGGGTTCGCCCAGCAGGAAGCGCTCGGCCTGGCCCACCGCGCTGCGGTAATCCTCCTGGCTGACCATGCCGACGCAGGGCCCACTGCAGCGCTTGATCTGGTAGAGCAGACAGGGCCGCGAACGGTTGTTGTAGACGGCGTCTTCGCAGGTGCGCAGCTGGAAGACCTTCTGCATGAGCTGGATGGTGCCCTTCACCGCCCAGGCGTTGGGGTACGGCCCGTAATAGCGGTGCTTGCGGTCCACCGCGCCGCGGTAGTAGGACATGCGTGGGAAGTCCTGCGAGGAGATCTTCAGGTAGGGGTAGCTCTTGTCGTCGCGGAACAGGATGTTGAATCGCGGGTTGAGCGTCTTGATGAGGTTGTTTTCCAGCAGCAGCGCTTCTGCCTCGCTGCGCACCACCGTGGTCTCCATGCGGTCGATGCGCGACACCATGTGCCCGATGCGGGTGCCACCATGGTTCTTCTGGAAATAGCTGGAGACACGCTTTTTGAGGTCACGCGCCTTGCCCACGTACAGCACGCCGTTCTGGGCATCGAAATAGCGGTACACGCCGGGCAAGGCCGGCAGGCGGCTGACCTCGGCCAGCAGGCGTTGCCAGGTCTGCTCGCGCTCGGAGGTGGCCGTGGCGCCCGCGGCGTCGCTGTCGTTCGGAAGATCGCTCATGGCGCGATTGTCCGACAGGCGCGCCAGGCGCCGCGGCGGGGCTTGCCATAATCCGCCGCATGCTGTGGGATGTGTTCTGTCGGGTCATCGACAACTTTGGCGACATCGGCGTGTGCTGGCGCCTGTGCACCGACCTGGGCGCGCGCGGACACACCGCCCGGCTCTGGGTGGACGACGCCTCGGCGCTGGCCTGGATGGCGCCGCAGGGCGCACGGGGTGTCGAGGTCCGGGCCTGGGCCGAGGCCGAAAGCCCCGAAGCTGCGGCGGCCATCACCCCAGGCGATGTCGTCATCGAGGCCTTTGGCTGCAACCCGCCCGACGCCTTCCTGGCCCGCATGCAGCGCCCGCAGCCACCGGCCTGGGTCAACCTCGAGTACCTCAGCGCCGAAGATTACGTGGAGCGCAGCCACGGCCTGACCTCGCCCGTGTTCAGTGGCCCCGCTGCCGGCCTGCGCAAGCGCTTTTTCTACCCCGGCTTCACGCCCGCGACGGGCGGCCTGCTGCGCGAGCCCGGCCTGATGGCCCGCCAGGCCGACTTCGCGGCACACCAGCGCCTGCCCTGGCTGCACCGCCTGGGCGTGCCCGCCTCGGAGGCCGACCGGCTGGTGTCGGTGTTTTGCTACGCCGGCGCGCCACTGGGCGATTGGCTGGACGCACTGCAGGCCGAGGCCCTTCAAGCCGCCTGCGATGCCCCAGCAGGCACAGCCACAGTCACATCCCCCGCGGGCATGACCCGTGTGCTGCTGACGCCCGGCCATGCCACGTCGCTGGCGCAGGCCTGGGCCGCACAAGGCCGCCACACGGCGCCGCAGGCCCTCGCCTTGCACCCCTTGCCAGCGCTGCCCCAGACCGAGTTCGACCTCCTGCTGTGGGCCTGCCACCTCAACATCGTGCGGGGCGAGGATTCGGCCGTGCGCGCGCTGTGGGCGGGGCGCCCGCACGTCTGGCACATCTACCCGCAAGACGATGGCGTGCACGCCGACAAGCTGGACGCCTTCATGGCACGCTGGATGCACGGCTGGCCGGCCGCACTGCGCGACGAGGTGCAGCGCTGCTGGCGGCACTTCAACCAGATCCCGACTGAATTGGGCACAGCGTTGGCGGCCACGGCCATGGCCACACCCGCACCCTGCCCTCGCCTGGCGGATTGGCGCAACGCCAACGGTGCCTGGGCCCAGGCCAGCCGGGATGCGCGGGCGGCATGGCTGGCACAAACCGACCTGGTCACGCAATTGACGCATTTCGTCGCCGGCTCAGGGTAAAATCCAAGGCTTTGCTTCGCGCAGCTTGTTCGTCCTTGATCACGGCTGCCCCAGAAGCCCCCTTTTCAGCATCTGACCGATTCAGACACACTTCATCGGGAATCCACCATGAAAACCGCACAAGAAATCCGCGCTGGCAACGTGATCATGCAGGGCAAGGACCCGATGGTCGTCCTGAAGACCGAATACAGCCGCGGTGGCCGCGGCGCCGCCACGGTCCGCATCAAGATGAAGAGCCTGCTGAGCGGCTTCGGTCAAGAAACCGTCTTCAAGGCCGACGACAAGATGGACCAGATCATCCTCGACAAGAAGGAGTGCACCTACTCCTACTTCGCCGACCCGATGTACGCCTTCATGGACGCCGAGTACAACCAGTTCGAGATCGAAGCCGAGAACATGGGCGACGCGATCAACTACCTGCAAGACGGCATGGAAGCCGAAGTCGTGTTCTACGACGGCAAGGCCATCTCGGTCGAACTGCCCACCACCATCGTGCGCGAAATCGAGACCGAGCCCGCCGTCAAGGGCGACACCTCCGGCAAGGTCATGAAGCCTGCCCGCGTGGTCGGCACCGGTTTCGAGATCCCCGTGCCTTCCTTCGTGGAAAGCGGCGACAAGATCGAAATCGACACCCGCACCCACGAGTACAAGAAGCGCGTCTGATCGCGCACGGTTGATCTCCGGATCCGACCTGCACAAGGACATTCAAAAAGGACACCCGCGGGTGTCCTTTTTTTCTGCCCCCTGCGCCACGATGTCCCGCCCAGCCCGCATCCCCTTGCCCACCCGCGATGGCGTCAGCGCCAGCACGGTGGCTGCGCCGGACGGCCCCTGGGCCACGGTGCTGGCCTTCCTGGCCGAGCGCATCCCTGCCGTCAGCCGCGAAGACTGGGCACAACGCATGGCCCGAGGCGACGTGCTGGACGCACAAGGCCAGCCCGTGCCACCCGACGCGCCCTACCGTGCGCAAACGCGGCTGCACTACTGGCGCAGCCTGCCTTTCGAACACCGCATCCCTTTCGAGGAAACCATCGTCTTCCAGGACGATTTCCTCGTGGTGGCCGACAAGCCACACTTCCTGCCAGTGACGCCCAAAGGCCGCTACCTGCACGAGACCCTGCTGGTGCGGCTGAAAAAACGCACAGGCATCGACACCCTGGTGCCCATGCACCGCATCGACCGCGAAACCGCGGGCCTGGTCGTGCTCACGGTGCAGCCGCACACGCGCAACGCCTACCAGGGCCTGCTGCGTGACCTGCAGGTGCACAAAACCTACGAGGCCATTGCGCCATGGCGCGACGGGCTGACATGGCCGCATCGCCGCATCAGCCGGCTGGCGGAAAGCCCGCACTTCATGGCCATGCACGAGGTGGACGGACCGCCCAATGCGGACACCTTGATCGAGGTGATGGCGGTGTCTGACGTGCCTGCTGGCCCACGCCTGGCACGGTACCGGCTCACGCCCCGCACCGGCCAGAAGCACCAGCTGCGGGCGCACATGAACGCGCTCGGCCTGCCCATCCTGGGCGACCAGATCTACCCGGAGCTGCTGCCGGCCTTGCCGCCTGAGCAAGCGCCCGACCTCAGCCGACCGCTGCAGCTGCTGGCCAAATCATTGCGCTTCACCGACCCGCTCACCGGAGAGGCCCGGTTCTTCGAGAGCTCGCGCAGCCTGAATCTGCCCGATGGGCTTCCGGCTTGCCCTCAAGCCTGCGCCTTGGGCCTGCCGACCACACCCAGGTAAACGACGCCCAGGCCCGCGGCCAGGGCCACGGCCAGTGCGCCCCAGGCGGCCAGGGGCACGCTGTCGCGCAAGAGGTTGGCGCTCGTGGCCACAGGCAGCTTCACGCTGATCAGGCCCACGGGCTGACCCGCCTTGTAGCCAAAACCACCGCCACCATTGAATTGCTGGTTCGCCCGCAGGAACTCCGGGGCTTTCTCCGGCGTGTCGTGGCAGCGCAGGCAAGACGACTGCGCCACAACGGCACGGGCGTACAGCAAGTGGCCGCCCTCGACCTTCCAGTACTCCTGGCCGGCCTTGGGCTGGGCCAGGGGCAAGGCTGCAGCAGTGGGTGTGGGCTGCGCGCCTGTGCCACCCGTGCCACCCGTGCGCTGGAAAGCCGATTGCAGGGCGTCCAGCGCTTCGATCTCGAACGCATTGGGCGCATTGTTGCGGTTGAGCACCGTGCGCGCCGTCAGGCGGTACTGCGCACGGCTGCCGGAGGCCAACAGCGTGTCTGCCACCTCGCGCTGGATCAGCGCCGGGTTCTTCCAGTGGTAGGCCTCGACGCGCTCCATGGCACCGCGCTCGTCCTGGCGGTGCTCGCTGCGCGAACCCTGCAAAACACCGGCGTCATCGCCCGTGCCGGCATACACCGAGCGGGTCAGGAAGCTGCCCGGCAAGCCCGCCGATGCGCCCTGCGTGCGAGCGTGCACGCCGCCGTACTGCGAGGCCCAACGCCCCACCGTTTCGGCCATGTCGGCCACGATGCGGCCTTCGTTCACCGAGCGCGACAGCAGCAGCGCATCGCCGGTCAGCCACGCGGCCGTGCCGAGCGCGCCCACCAGCAGCGCCACCAGCGCCCCCATGAGGACGGCACGTCCTCCGCTTGTTTCTTGATCAGCCATGATGGATCGGCCCTGAGGCCTTGCAGTTGGAATCGGTTGTGTCCGGATCAGACGCCGTCGGCATTGCGCACGGCCATGACCTCGCCCATGCGGATGCCTCGACCAGCACACCACGCTGCAGGCCAGATCATGGGCCCGGCAGGCCACAGCATGACGACCGTAGAACCAAGCAAAAACCGGCCCATTTCTTCGCCTTGGCGCAGGGCGATGTCCTGGCCGTCGTAGCGCCACTCGCGCACCTCGCCGGGGCGCGGCGGGTTGACTTGGCCGTGCCACACGGTGGCCATGCTGCCCACGATGGTGGCCCCCACCAAGGTCAGGATCATCGGGCCCTGCGGCGTCTCGAACAGGCAGACGACGCGCTCGTTGCGCGCGAACAGGCCGGGCACGCCACGGGCCGTGGCCGGGTTCACCGAGAACAACTCGCCCGGCACATGCACCATGCGCAGCAAGCGGCCATCGCAAGGCATGTGGATGCGGTGGTAGTCCTTCGGGCTGAGGTAGAGCGTGGCGAAGTGGCCATCCTCGAACTGCGCAGCCAGGTCGCGGTCACCGCCGACCAGCGCGGTGGTGGAATAGCTGTGGCCCTTGGCCTGGAAGACTTGGTCACGCTCGATGCGGCCAAACTGGCTGATGGCCCCATCGACGGGCGACACCCAATCGGCCTGCGCCAGCGGGCGCGCACCGGCCTTCAAAGGCCGCGTGAAGAATTCGTTGAAGCTGGCATACGCGGCCGGGTCAGGCTGGGCCGCCTCGGCCATGTTGACGCCATAGCGCCCGATGAACCAGCGGATGAACGCGTTGGTCAAGGCACCGCCTCGCGCCGAGGCGCCCCATCCGGCCAGCTCGGTCAAAGCCCGCTTGGGCAAGACGTGTTGCAAGCCCACGAACAGGCGCTCGGACAGCGGCACGGCCGCGGCGACATCAGGAGTAATACGATCTGACACAAGGCCTTCCAGCAATGCCACAGCACAACGCCATGGCCTTCGTGCACGATGCACTCGGGCGGCACGTCGCACAACCCACACACCATCCGAACACCATCTGCACACAGCCCGCGATTGTAGGGTGCCCCCCTGGGCTGTCATCAGGCGAAAATGGCGCTCAGATGCGGGATGCCAGACGCACATCCACCCCACCTTTGCACACGACAGCCACCTCGGAGCCCTGCATGCGCCCTGCCCCACGTTCACCGTCCCGCCGGCCCCTCGCACACGCTGCGGTGCTGGCGTCACTGCTGGCGTTCGTCGCGTCGGCCCATGCCGCCGAGAAGTTCACCTTCCTGACCGACTGGTACGCCCAGGCCGAGCACGGCGGCTACTACCAGGCACAAGCCACCGGCCTGTACGCCAAGGCCGGCCTGGACGTGACGCTGAAGATGGGCGGACCGCAGGTCAACCTGATGCAGTTGCTCGTGGCCGGCCAGGCCGACTGCATCATGGGCTTCGACAACCAGACCCTCAAGGCCTGGGAGCAAGGCATCCAGGCGGTCAGCGTGGCCGCGGCTTTCCAGAAAGACCCCGCCGTCCTCATCGCCCACCCCCAGGTGCAACGCATCGAAGACCTCAAGGGCCACACCATCCTCGTGGGCCAGGTCGGTCAGGTCACCTACTGGCCCTGGCTGAAATCGCGCTACGGCTTCACCGATGCGCAACTGCGCCCCTACACCTTCAACCTCCAGCCCTTCCTGGCCGACAAGTCGCTGGCGCAGCAGGGCTACCTGGCCTCCGAGCCCTACAGCATCGAAAAAACGGCCGGCTTCAAGCCCACGGTTTTCCTGTTGGCCGACCTGGGCTGGCCACCGTATGCCAACGCCGTGGTCTGCATGGCCGACACCCTGCAGCGCAAGCCCCAGCAAGTCAGCGCCTTCCTCAAGGCCTCCATGCAAGGCTGGAAAAGCTACCTGCAGGGCGACCCGTCGCCCGCCAATGCTTTGATCAAGAAGGACAACCCCAACATGCGGGATGACGTCATCGCCCAGGCCATCGCCAAGCTCAAATCCGAAGGCGTGGTGCTGGGTGGCGATGCGGCCAAGCTGGGCATCGGCACCATCACCGATGCGCGCATGCAGAAAACCTACGACGTGATGGTCCAGCACAAGCTGCTCGATCCTGCCAAGGTCGACCTGAAGAAGACCTACACCACCCGCTTCGTGCAAGACCTGAAGGTGATGCCCTGATCCAGCTCGACGCCGCCGGGCAGGTCTATCCCAACGGCCTGCGCGCCCTCCTGCCCATCGACCTGCGCATCCGCGAGGGCGAGTTCGTCTCGCTGCTGGGCCCTTCCGGCTGCGGCAAAAGCACCTTGCTGCGCATGATGGCCGGGCTGCTGAGGCCCACCTCAGGCGAGGTGCGCGTGCAAGGCCAGCCGCCGGCGTCTGCAGCGGCCCGGCAGAACCTGTCTTTCGTGTTCCAGGAGCCCACCCTGATGCCCTGGGCCACGGTGACCGCCAACGTGCGCCTGCCGCTGGACCTCGCCGGCGTGTCGCGCGCCGAAGCCGATGCGCGCGTCGCACAGGCCCTTGCCCAGGTGGGACTGGACGGCTTCGGTGCGCAACGTCCGCGCGAGCTGTCGGGCGGCATGCAGATGCGGGTGTCGATCGCGCGGGGCCTGGTCACCCGCCCTCGCCTGCTGCTGATGGACGAGCCCTTCGGCGCGCTCGACGAAATCACCCGCCACCGCCTCGATGCCGACCTGCTGGCGCTGTGGCGCGCGCAGGGCCTCACCGTGGTCTTCGTCACGCACAGCCTGAGCGAGGCCGCCTACCTGTCGTCGCGCGTGGTCGTCATGGCGCCGCGCCCCGGCCGCATCGTCGGTGACATCGCCCTGAGCACGCCCTGGCCGCGCGAAGCCCACCACCGAACCAGCCCGGGCTTCAACGACGTGGTGCGGCGCCTGGAAGACGCCTTGGCCGCCACCGGCGATGGCACCGCGCCCCTGGCAGCGCCACAGCCGTCTTGAGCCGCACGGAGCCCGCCCCATGCCCCACGACGCCGTCACCGCCCATGCACCCCGCCCAGCCCATGCCAGCACCCTGGGCGCCAGGCTGATCCGCCTGCCCTGGCTGCTGCCCCTGTGCGTGGCCGCGCTGCTGCTGGGCGGCTGGCAAGCCTGGGTCACGGTGGCCGACATCCCGCCCTACCTGCTGCCCTCGCCCTGGCGCATCGCCCAGACCCTGGTGAGCGACTGGGACCTGCTGAGCGCCGCCTGGTGGGTGACGGTGAAGATCACGCTGTGGGCCTTTGCCTGCGCGGCGCTGCTGGGCATGGGCGTGGCCTTCGCCTTCGTGCAAAGCCGCTGGATCGAGGCGGCCTTCTTCCCCTACGCCGTGCTGCTGCAGGTCACGCCCATCGTGGCCATCGCGCCGCTCATCATCATCTGGGTGAAAGACCCGACCTGGTCGCTGGTGCTGTGCGCCACGCTGGTGGCGCTCTTCCCCATCATCGCCAACACCACGCAAGGGCTGCGCAGCGTCTCGCCCGGCCTGGCAGCGTATTTCGAGCTGCAAGGCGCCAGCCGGTGGCAGATGCTGTGGCGGCTGCGGCTGCCCTCGGCCCTGCCCTACGTGCTCACGGGCTGGCGCATTTCCGGCGGGCTGGCGCTCATTGGCGCGGTGGTCGCCGAGTTCGTGGCGGGCACGGGTGGCACGGCCACCGGCCTTGCCTACCAGATCCTGCAATCGGGCTACCAGCTCGACATCCCGCGCATGTTCGCCGCGCTCACCCTGGTGACCCTGACAGGGGTGGCGCAGTTCGGCCTGCTGTCGGCCCTGTCACGCCGGGTGCTGGCCGGCTGGCACGACAGCGAGGTGCTGGGCTGATGCTGGGCTGAACGCCGAGCTCAACCCACCCAGAGCTTGCGCCAGCCCTCGTGGCCCAGCTTGTTCAGGGTCTCGATGTTGGTCTCAAAGATGGATTCGGCCTCGGGGAAGGCCGCCACCGCCTTGTCCAGGCTCTCCTCGCGGATGATGTGCAGCGTGGGGTAAGGCGAGCGGTTGGTGAAGTTGCCGATGTCGTCGGCAGCGGCATCCGCGAACTGGTAGTCTGGGTGAAAGCTGGCGACTTGCAAGACGCCATCGAGCTCCAGGGCTTCCAGCGCCGCGTCGGCCAGGTCCAGGAAATCGTTGAAGTCCAGGAAGTCCTGCAGGGCTTCAGGGTGGATCAGCAAGGTGGTGTCCACCGCCTCGGGGTCGGCATCGGCCAGGAATTGCAATTCCGCCACCAGGTCGTCCAGCAGGGCTTCGGGCGTGGTCGCCTCGGAGACCGTCCAGCGGATCTGCTCTTTGACGTGCACGGCCTTGGCGAACGGGCACAGGTTGAGGCCGATCACGGCGCGCTCCATCCAGCGGCGGGTATCGGCGATGATGGCGTCTTGGTCGAGGTTCATGCCCGCATTGTCGCTGGGAACATGCGCCCCCTCTCGCCCAGCCCGTCAGTCAGCCAGCCCGCACTGCCACACCCGCCCTTGCCCGAGACGCTCACGCCCATGTCGGAGACACACCCGCTTTTCCCCGCGGCTTCCGCCCTGCCCACCAGCCCCACGATGCGCGCGCTGTCCCGCCACGCGCCGCACATCGGCCGGCTCGATGCCATCCACCTGCGTCCCGCCAGGCTGCAGGCCGTTCGGTCGGTGGATTCGGCCATCGCGCTGGTGGACCAAGGCCTGCAAGGCGACCGCTCGGCCGCACGCGCGCCCAGCCGGCCAGGCGGCAGCAAGCGGCAAGTCACGCTGATGCAGGCCGAGCACCTCGGTGTGATCGCCGCGCTCGCGCACCGGGACCGCGTGGACGCCGCCGCCTTGCGCCGCAACCTGCTGGTCTCCGGCCTCAACCTCGTGGCCTGCAAAGCCTTGTTCAAAGACACGCCCTTGCTGCTGTGCATCGGCGCCGAGGTGCAACTGGAACTCACCGGCCCCTGTGACCCCTGCTCGCGCATGGAGGCCGTGCTGGGCCCCGGCGGCTACCACGCCATGCGCGGCCACGGGGGCATGACGGCCCGCGTGCTGCGCGGGGGCGTCTTGCGTGTGGGCGATGCCGTGCGCTGCCTGCCCGGCTGAGCACCGCTGGCCTGGAACACATGGCATGGCCCTTGCATCAAGTTGGTGCATCAGCCACCCGCTGGCCTCCACCCCATCCCGACAACCATCCCGCACCCCAAGGGCCCATGACCTGGCACGGCCAACTGCACCTGAACTACACCCACGACGGCACGCGCACCACCGCGCTGGACCGCCACACCGGCCCCTTGCGCGTGCTGCAGCGCCTCTACCCGGAAGGCCCCGGCGTCTGCCACCACGTGCTGGTGCACCCCCCTGGCGGCATCGCCGGCGGTGACGTGCTCGATGTGCACGTGCACATGGCAGAGGGCAGCCACGCCCTGATCACCACCCCCGGCGCCACCCGCTTCTACAAAAGCCAGGGGGACGAGGCCGTGCAAAGCCTGCATGCCCGCCTGTCGCCCGGCACCCGCCTGGAATGGCTGCCCCTGGAGACCCTGGCCTACCGCGGCTGCCGCGCGGTGAACCGCATGCGCTTCGACCTGCCCCCCGGCGCCGAGATGATGGGCTGGGACGTGCTGGCCTTGGGGCTGCCCGCAGCCGGTGAGCACTTCGACGACCCCGCCTTCGCGCAAGGGCGATTCACCCAGGAGATCCACCTGCCAGGCAGCTGGCTGGAGCGCGGCACCGTGGCCGCCGACGACGCCACGCTGCTCGACAGCCCACTGGGCTGGGACGGCCGCCGCGTCATGGCCACGCTGTGGTGGGCCAGCGGCACCCCGGCCTCGCTGGCGCAGCGCGAGGCCTTGCTCCAGGCCGCCCGCGAACTGCAGGCCGACAGCCCCCTGGCCACCCACAGCGGCAGCACCAGCCCGAACGCCCAGGTGGTGGTCCTGCGCGTGCTGGCCGAGCGGGTCGAGCCAGCCATGGCCTTGCTGACGGCCGTCTGGGCCCGCTGGCGCCACATCGCCTGGGGGCTGACGCCCTGCCCGCCGCGGGTGTGGCGAACCTGACACCCCCTCTGTGGGGTATTCGCCGTGCGCCGTGGGGAAGCCCACTATCATCCTGCTCAAACAAGGAGGATCGCTGCGGGAGGCCCGCGCGCCGCGGTGGTCCTGTCAATGCAGGAGTCCCGCCATGAAAGTTTTGCTGATCGATGATCATCCCTTGATCCTGTCTGCCTTGCAGACCGTGATCCTGAGCATGGGAGACCACGTCAGCGTGTCCACCGCCGACAGTGGCCGCACCGCCCGGGATACCTTGCGCCAGGACCTGAGCTACGACCTGGTGCTGCTGGACCTGCAACTGGGCGACGTGGACGGCTTCGACCTCCTCGCCGACCTGCGCAGCCGCTACCCGGCCTTGCCTGTGGTCGTGGTGTCCGCCTCGGACCGCACCAGCGACGTCATCCGCGCCATCGACATGGGCGCGATGGGCTTCGTGCCCAAGCGGGCCAGTAACGACACCCTGCTCGACGCCCTGCAGCAGGTCATCTCCGGCGGCGTGTACGTGCCCCCCATGAGCATGGGCGCCGACTTCCAACCCACCCTGGCCCACTCGCCCGCCCTGCGCCAAGTCCAGCAGCAGGCCCAGGTGTCCGACTTCCAAAGCGTGCCCAGCCTGCGCGACCTGGGCCTGACCTATCGCCAGGCCCAGGTGCTGCACCTGCTGCTCAAGGGCCAGCCCAACAAAATGATCGCCCGGGAACTCGGCCTGTCCGTCGAGACCATCAAGGACCACGTGGCCTCCGTGCTGCGCCTGCTGGGCGTGAGCTCGCGCACCCAGGCGGTCATCGCCGTCAGCCAGATGCTGCAGCGTCAGGCAGGCGCCCTGCCTGCTGGCCCACGCTGAGCCGGAGCCACCGCATGTCCCTCGCCACCGCCACCGAACACCCCCTGCCAACGCCCTCCGATGCCATCCTGCTGGAAGACAGCACCCGCCTCGTTTACCGCCAGCACAGCGCAGCCCTGATCGGTCAATTCCTGGGCGTGCTGGCCGTGACCATGGCCTTCTGGCAGCACGCACCGCACCTGACCCTGCTGGGCTGGACAGGCAGCTTCACCTTGCTGTGGGCCCTGCGCTTCGTCAACCTCCTGAGCTATGAACGGGCCCTCCTGCAAAACCGGGTGGACCCGGGCCCCTGGTACCGACGCTGGAAAATCGGCGCCATCCTCAGCGCGGCGCTGTGGGGCGTGGTGCCCCTGCTGCTGTACCGCCACGGCGGCCACTTCGAGCGCCTGGTGGTGATGCTGGCGGTGTACTCCTACGCCATCGGCTCGGTGCCCTACATGGCGGCCCACACGCGGCTGTTCATCGGCTGCATGGCCATGTACTTCGTGCCCATGATCGCCATGACCGCCATCCATGACGCCCAAGGCCTGCAAATCGCGGGCGTCTGGGGCCTGATGTGCCTGTGCGTGCTGACGCTGGGACACGCCTTCCGCAACATGTTCGGTGAAATGGTGGGCCTGCGCATGCACACCCAAGAGCTCGCCCACAAGCTGCGCGGCGAGATGAAAGCCGCCGAGGCCGCCCAGCGCGATGCCGAAGCCGCCAACCGCGCCAAAACCCAGTTCTTTGCCGCCGCCAGCCACGACCTGCGCCAGCCGCTGCACGCCCTGGGCCTGTTCGCCGAAGCCTTGCGCAACCGCAGCAAGGACGTCGAAGTCGCCCACCTGGTCAACAGCATCAACAGCTCGGTCGATGCCCTGGAGGGCCTGTTCAGCGAATTGCTCGACATCACCAAGATCGACACCGGCGGCGTGGACATCGAACCCGAGCACTTCGCCATGCGCGACCTGTTCACCCGCATCCAGCTGCACTTCGAGCCCATCGCTTTCGAGAAGGGCCTGATGCTGAGCTTCCATGGTGAGCAACACCACTGCTACGCCGACCCGCTGGTGGTTGAGCGCATCCTGCGCAACCTGGTCTCCAACGCCATCCGCTACACCGAGGACGGCGGCGTGCTCGTGTCCTGCCGCAAGCGCGGCGACCAACTCTGCCTGCAGGTCTGGGACACCGGCATCGGCATCGCCGACAAGGAACAGGGCCGCATCTTCGAAGAGTTCTACCAGACGCAGAGCAACCGCCCGCTGCAGCCCCACCACCGCAAGGGCCTGGGGCTGGGCCTGGCCATCGTCAAGCGCCTGGCCGACCTGATGAGCGCGCCGCTCACCCTGCGCTCCCGCGTGGGGCGCGGCACCGTGTTTACCTTGATGCTGCCCATCGGGCGCGCACCGCGCATGCAGCCTGTCAGCACCTCGCCCAAGCCCTCGCTGGGCGTCACGCTCGACCGCCGCCACATCGTCGTGGTCGAAGACGAACTGGCCGTGCTGGAAGGCTTGCAAGTGCTGCTCAAGGGCTGGGGGGCCACCGTCAGCGCCTTTGACTCCGTGGCCGCCGTGAGCGCGTGGGCCGAGGGCTTCGACCCCGCCACCACACCGCGCCCCGACCTGCTGATGGTGGACTACCGCCTGCCAGACCAGCGCACCGGCATCGACGCCATCAAGGCCCTGCGCGACACCTTCGGCCCCGCACTGCCCGCCATCCTCGTGACCGGCAGCACCATGACCCAGCACGAAGAAGAAGCGCGGCAGCACCAGTTCCACGTGCTGCTCAAACCCGTGGTGCCGACCAAGCTGAGGGCGATGATCGCCTTCAAGCTCGGTCTGCGCTGATTACGCTGAGCACGCTGAACTCGGTCAGCGCCGGACTCAAGCGCGGCAGAGCTGCTCGCGCGCCGCGGCGTACTCGGCCTTCAGGCGGGCCACCAGCTCGGCCGTGGGCACGACCTGCTTGATGGCGCCGATGCCCTGGCCGCAGCCCCAGATGTCCTTCCAGACCTTGGCATCGCTGCCGTCCTTGCTGCCAAAGCTCATCTGGCTGGGGTCACCATCGCCCAGGGTGTCGGGGTCCAGGCCGGCCTTCACGATGGACGGGCGCAGGTAGTTGCCGTGCACGCCGGTGAACTTGCTGGAGTAGAGGATGTCGGCGCTGCTGCTGTCCACGATCATCTGCTTGTAGGCATCGACCGCGCGGGCCTCTTCGGTCGCGATGAAGGCCGAGCCGATGTAAGCGAAATCCGCCCCCATGGCACGCGCCGCCAGGATGGATCGGCCATTGGCGATCGAGCCCGACAGCGCCACCGGGCCGTCGAACCATTCGCGGATTTCCTGCACCAGCGCGAACGCACTGGTCGTGCCCGCATGGCCACCCGCGCCGGCCGCCACGGCGATCAAACCGTCGGCGCCCTTCTCGATGGCCTTGCGCGCGAACTTGTTGTTGATGATGTCGTGCATGACCACGCCACCGTAGCTGTGCACGGCCTGGTTCACATCCTCACGCGCGCCCAGCGAGGTGATGATCAGCGGCACCTTGTACTTGACGCACATCTCCAGGTCGTGGTCGAGCCGGTCGTTGCTCTTGTGCACGATCTGGTTGATGGCGAACGGCGCGGCCGGGTTGTCCGGGTTGGCGCGGTTGTGGGCGTCCAGCGACTCGGTGATCTCGGCCAGCCACTCGTCGAGCTGGGCCGCAGGGCGGGCGTTCAGCGCAGGCATGGAGCCCACCACGCCGGCCTTGCACTGGGCGATCACCAGCTTGGGCGTGCTGATGATGAACATCGGCGAAGCGATGACGGGGAACGGGACGCGCTTGAGCACTTCGGGCAGGGCCATGGGGTCTCCTCGGTGTGGGTTCTCGGAACTCAAAAGAAAAAGGACACCCCAGCCAGCAGGCGCCAGCCCGAGGTGTCCTTGCGGTCAGATGCCATCCTGACAGATCAGGGCGTGGCGATCAGGTCCGGGTTCGCGCTCAGAAAGCGTCCAGCGGCATGGCCGAAACGCTGTCGCCGCCGTCCAGGATGGTGTCGCGCAGCGAAGCGATGCGGGCCAGGATGTGGTCGCCGTAAAAACGCGCGGTGGCGATCTTGGCGGCCATGAACTCGGCGTCTTCGCCGGCGGCCAGCTTGTCTTCGGCCACGATCAGGGCACGGGCCATCTGCCAGCCGGAGACCAGGTTGCCGGCCAGCATCAGGTAAGGCACGGAGCCAGCGAACACGGCGTTCGGGTTCGACTTGACGTTGCTCACGACGAAGTCCACCACCTGCAGGAAGGACTCGCGCGCGGCCTTCAGCTGCTTGGCCAGCTTCTTGCCGGCTTCGCTGCTGCGGGCGTTCAACTGGCCTTCCGTGTCGGCGATCTGGGCCGCGATGGCCTTGGCCAGGGCACCGCCGTCGCGCGAGGTCTTGCGGCCGACCAGGTCGTTGGCCTGGATGGCCGTCGTGCCTTCGTAGATCGGCAGGATGCGCGCATCACGGTAGTACTGCGCCGCACCGGTTTCCTCGATGAAGCCCATGCCGCCGTGCACCTGCACGCCCAGCGAAGTCACTTCCACCGAGTTCTCGGTGCTGAAACCCTTGATCAGCGGCACCAGGAATTCGTAGAAAGCCTGGGCCTGCTTGGCCACGGCCGCGTCGGGGTGGTTGTGGGCGGTGTCGTAGGCGGCAGCGCCGACCAAGGCCATGGCGCGCTCACCCTCGATCAGGGCGCGCATCGTCAGCAGCATGCGCTTGACGTCCGGGTGGTGGATGATCGCCACCGACTCCTTGGCCGAGCCGTCCACCGGACGCGACTGGACGCGGTCACGGGCATAGGCCACGGCATGCTGGTAAGCGCGCTCGGACACGCCCAGGCCTTGCAGACCCACGTCGTAGCGCGCGGCGTTCATCATGATGAACATGTATTCCAGGCCGCGGTTCTCTTCGCCAACCACGTAGCCGATGGCGCCAGCACCCACGTCACCCTTGTCGTCGCCATAGACCAGCACGGCGGTCGGCGAGGCCTTGATGCCCAGCTTTTCTTCGATGGAAGCGCAGTACACGTCGTTGCGCTTGCCCAGCGAACCGTCGGCATTGACCAGGAACTTCGGCACCACGAACAGCGAGATGCCCTTGACGCCTTCGGGCGCGTCGGGCGTGCGGGCCAGCACGAGGTGAACGATGTTCTCGGTCATGTCGTGCTCACCGTAGGTGATGAAGATCTTCTGACCCGAGATGCGGTAGCTGCCATCGTCCTGCTGGACCGCCTTGGAACGCACCAGGGCCAGGTCGGAGCCGGCTTGCGGCTCGGTCAGGTTCATGGTGCCAGTCCACTTGCCGGAGACCATGTTGGGGATGTAGCGGGTCTTGAGCTCGTCGCTGCCTGCGGTCAGCAGGGCCTCGATGGCGCCACCGGTCAGGATGGAGCACAGCGAGAAGCTCAGGTTGGCGGCCATGGTCTGCTCGACACAGGCGGCACCGATGATCTTGGGCAGGCCCTGACCACCGTACTCGGCGGGCTGACCCAGGCCTTGCCAGCCACCTTCGGCCAGCGCGGCGTAGGCTTCCTTGAAGCCCTTGGAGGCGCGCACCACGCCGTTGTCCCACGAACCGTGGTCCTGGTCACCCGACCAGTTCAGCGGCGCAACCACGCCCTCGTTGAACTTGGCCGACTCTTCCAGCACGGCCTGGGCGGTTTCATAACCGGCGTCTTCGAAACCGGGGATCTCGGCGATCTTGTCGATGCCTGCCAGCTCCTTCATGCAGAACAGCTGGTCCTTGACGGGTGCTTTGAATGCCATGGTGTCTCTCCAGGTGTCTCCGTTTCAAACGCCGGAGACTTCAAACGGAAAAAAGGGGCGCCTCGCAAGACGCCCCGTTCAAGGTGTTCAGGCCGACACGGTGATCTGCCTGAAGACCTGTGCGGTGTCAGATCACAGCGCCTTGACCAGTTCCGGCACGGCCGTGAACAGATCGGCTTCCAGACCGAAGTCGGCCACCTGGAAAATCGGGGCTTCCGGATCCTTGTTGATGGCCACGATGACCTTGGAGTCCTTCATGCCGGCCAAGTGCTGGATCGCGCCGGAGATGCCCACGGCCACGTACAGCT